>Ga0233431_1000047_pt1 | contig 270554 bp, 188 predicted proteins | sample SI_118_April2016_FD_179867 | JGI IMG/M metagenome (GOLD analysis project Ga0233431, IMG submission 179867) | Seawater microbial communities from Saanich Inlet, British Columbia, Canada - SI_118_April2016_200_MG | ecosystem: Environmental > Aquatic > Marine > Inlet | place: Canada: British... | reverse complement strand
ATGGCCAACTTCGGCAGCCCGGGCACGACTATTGTCCAGCACTTCCATTCGCTGGACTATCGAATAGACGCCGCCTTCGATTTCCACCGATGGGACAATGAGACAAAGCGGTTCGAGCGGGTCATCGATCCGGAATTGCGGCTGGAGATTTTCCGCCAGAATTCTCCCATCGCCCACGTCAATGCCGGCGATCCTCCCGTGCTTCTGTTTCACGGAGACCGGGATAAACTCGTGCCCATCCAGCAGTCCAGGCTGTTCGTCGAACGCCTGAAAGAGGCCGGCATACCCCACAAACTGATCGTCGCGGAGGGAGAGGGCCACGGTTGGAAACTGCCTCTGGAAAACCAGTTTGAAGAGATTACCGGCTGGTTCGATCGGTATCTACTACCAGGAGTAAAAGGGGCCGAGTTCAATCATAAATGATGTGAAACAGCGGCACATATCGCAGTGCCAATTTTAAAGTGAACTATCTGGAAATTGCAAAAATCTCCGAATCACGAAGAAAACCGATCATCGCGACATCGGCACCAGGTTCCGGATCGTTCGACTTCCCGGCGATCTTTTTTAATGACGACAGCGGCCGCAGGTGCGGGATTGGCCATCGGTCTGCCCCGTGGAACTGCGGACACCAGGAGAAAGAGAATGGAATTTCTGCGAGAGAAGACGCGCGATTCAATGCTGTTTCCCCGCCCGCTGGACGGCCTGCAGGTGGAGATATCGCCGCCGGGATTTTCCTGGTTACCGGCCGAGGGTGCGGCCGGTTATCGTCTGGAAATTCACCGAGCCGATGGCGGTGTGGCTTACGAGAAGGCGATTGGAAGTGATCCGGTGCACCTGCCGGATGTGGTGCTGGAGTCGGGGAATTACGCGTGGGATGTGATCGCATTGGATGAGAATGGGAACGATGTTGCGCGTCGGGGGGAGTGGAAGTTCTCCATCGCCGAAGACGTTCCTCAGCTGCCGTGGGTAGATCCCGAGGAATTGCTCTCGCGCATTCCCGAAGGACATTCGCGGCTGCTCTACCCGAGGGCGAGTTTGGCGGAAATTCGGTCCACGCTGGCGACCACGCGCAAGCGTTCGTGGCAGGCGAATTTGCGCGCAGCGGACGGGGCGCTGGATACCGATGTTCCCCAGTATCCGACCTATCACCTGACCGAAGATCGGCAGGAGTGCCGGCTGGAGTACGTCAAATACTTCCAATATATCCGGGGCTATATCGACGGCAAACTGATGCATCTGGCGCTGGCGTTTCTCATTACCGAAGAGGCGAAATACGCCGACGCGGCCAAGCGGATCCTGTTGGAGATCGCCCGCTGGCCGACCGATGACGATGACGTGACGTCGGTTTCGGCCAAGTGGGGGGATGAACCGGGGCTGAGTTACGCCAAATGCGCGCATTTCGCCTACGACTGGCTGTACCACGCGCTGGACGACAGGGAAAAGGAGCTGGTGTTCAAGATGTGCGAGGAGCGCGCCTGGCAGGTTTATCGCCGTCTCGTCAGAAGCAATTATTTGACCAACCCAGGCGGCAGTCACGAGGGGCGTCTGATCGCCTATCTGTCGGATATATCGATTGTGCTGGCCGGAGAGTCGGAAGGGCCGAAGACCTGGTTGGACTATTCGCTCAAGGCGCTGACCACCTTCTATCCACACTGGGCCGGGTACGAAGGTGGGTGGGCCGAGGGTCCTCCCTATGGCCTGTGGTATAACGAATTCTACATTCCCGCGTTCGAGGGATTGAAGCAGACTACCGGCTTCGATCTGTGGCAGCGTCCGTTTTTCAACAACGTCCGCTACTTCTTCTTCTATTGCACTGCGCTGCGTGGCGAAATTCGTCCGTTTGGGGACAGCGCCGAGAACGGGGGGCCGGGCGCGCGGGGGGGCAGCGGGTACGCCAGTTTGATGTGGCACCACGCCCACCGTTTCGCCGATCCGCACGTGGGCTGGTGGGTCGATCAGATCCGGGATTGGAGCGGGGGCGGCGGCAAGATATCCCTGCTGTTTGAGGACGATCCGCCGTCGAGCCCTCCTGTCGGAATTCCCAACTCCCGCGCCTTTCGCGGCGTCGGCTGGGCCGGTCTGCACAGCGATCTGGCAGACCCGGACGGCGACACCTGCATGATCTTCAAGAGTAGTCCGTACGGCAGCGTGTCGCACAGCCACGCCGACCAGAACGCGTTCGCCATTATGAAGGGGGGACAGGCGCTGGCGATTCCCTCCGGTTACTACGGGCCTTCGTATGGACAGGCCCATCACGCCGAATGGACGCGATCGACCAAGGGGAACAACTGCGTGCTGGTCGACGGTCAGGGACAGGAGATCCGCAGCGCCAGAGCGAACGGGCGGATTGTGGATTTTGAGAATCGCCAGGGGCTGACCTATCTGCTGGCCGATGCTGCGCCGGCCTATATGGGAAAATTGACCCGCTGCGACCGGCACATTCTGTTTCTGCGACCGGGGCTGTTTCTGATGCTGGACGATCTGGCCGCACCGCAGGAGGCGACGTATCAGTGGATGCTGCACGCCTTCGAGGAGATGGGTGTCGAAGAGGGCCGCGCCGTGTCCCGGCGGAACGGGGCGACGCTGGATGCGAGGGTGGTCTGCCCGTTGGGATTGACCCTGAGCCAGACGGATCAGTTCGATACGCCGTATAACGAGGGCATTCCGGAGCAGTTTCAGAAAGATCGCCCCAACCACTGGCACGTGACTGCGGGGACGGATGGAAAGGCGACGGCGACGCGAATCGGCGCGGCGTTGGGGGTCTACGGCCCGGAGGAAGCGTTCGAACTCAAGGTGCTGGAATGGGACGGCTGGTTTGGGGCGGAAGCATCGGGTGCATTTGGTTCAGTAGTGGGCTGGATGCAGCTGGTTGAGGGGATGGCCGGACCGGATGGATTCGGAGAGAGCGTGGACGCAGGGTCGGCAAAAATGTGCGGTCGGGCATCCGATGGCGAGCTTTTTACGCGTTAATGCCGAGATAGCGGGAAATAGATATCCAGCCTTGCAACGGTCCCAGGGGTCGGCGGATGTCCCGGAGCGGCGCCCATGCTGGAGCCGGTATGTCCACAGCCCTTGCGCACTCCATCAGGAGGCCGCCAAAGGTGCCGACAAGGCACTCAGCGATTGCTAGCACAGACGCATCGAGCGGCGACCTGTGGGCGTTGCGCAGGGGCGTCCGTCGACCCCGAGCGCTAACCCGGCACGAGTTGCTGCCAGCCTTCACTACATTATCCTCAGTATCGTTGATCCAGATCAATCACGTTGCGCAAAGGCTCGTCGTTCATGAGGCGATGCACATTGTCGACCACCAGCTCTCGTATCCGCTCGAAAGCGGCGGTCGCCTGCCCGGAGGCGTGCGGAGTGATGATCACGTTCGGATAGCTCCAGAGCGGATGGTCGTCGGGCAGGGGCTCGGGATCCGTGGCGTCCAGTCCGGCGCCGGCGACCTTGCCGGAGTCGAGGGCCCGCAGCAGAGCGTCGCTGTCGATGATGCCGCCGCGCGAAAGACAGAGGATGTGGACGCCGGTCCGCATCAGTGCGAATTCCCGTTCCCCGATCAAATCGATTGTTTCCGCGGTGTAGGGGACGCTGACGTTAACCCAGTCGGCGCGGGGTAAAAGCTCGTGTAGCGCTTCGGGAGGATGGAGTTCGTCGACGAAGTCCGGAACCGGTCGGTCGACGTGGCGCCGCGTGGCGATGATGCGCATGCCGAATCCGGCGGCGCGCTTCGCCGTTTCGATGCCAATGCCGCCCAATCCTATAATCAGCAGGGTTTGCCCGTTTAGTTCTCCGGGGTCGGGCGCGGGTTTATCCTTCCTCAACCATCCCTCCTCGGCCTGTCTCCGCATGATCTGGGGTATCTGACGGCTCAGCATGAGCATGAACGCCATGGTGTGGTCGGCCATGTTCGGGCCGTACGCCCCGGCGTTGGTCAGCACGATGCCGCGCTCCTGGAGCAGATCGAAGGGGGCGCTGTTGACGCCGGTGCTGAGCAGTTGAATCCACCTCAATCCGGGCGCCGCATCGATGAATTTCTCGGAGCAGTAGTCGAGGGCGGCGTCGATATCGGGCGCCATTTTGAGTGCGTCGTCCATTGTAGGAGCGACGAGGAGTTCCACTCCTTCAGTCTCTTTGAGAGCATCGTTGGGGCTGTAGTGGATGGTCGACGCGAGCAGTTTCAAGGATCGGTCTCCTCTGGGAGAGATCGGAAAGCGAGAGGGCAACGGTGTTTCTGGAATGATACGGCGTGGGTGAATCGTCCGCTCCTCAGGCAGATAGGAGAATGGGCGATTCGACGGGGTCTCTGAAGGTAATCAGACAGGGGAGTGGGCGCAAAAAGGCCCCGCAGGCCGTTGGGACAGCGCTGCGGGGCCGGAATCGTGAGGAGTAAATGGGCTAATTCAACAATATACAAGTCTTTGGAGGTCCGCCCTTTCGGGCTGGACCAGGGATTCCCGCAGCCTGGCGATCTCGCGGAGAGTGGCGTCGAGCTGGGTTTTGATGTCGTGTTTTTTGTCGAGGATGCCGTCCCTGTCTTCGCGCGGGGCGGACAGCTGCGCGTTCAGTTTGTCCAGGTAGCGGGTCTGCAGGGAGCGCCTGGATTCGAGCAGGTAGAGTTTGTTCTGGATGAGAAGGGTGTGGTCGTCGGTGGATTTTCGGGTCTGATTGCCGAGCATTTCTGAAAACCTTTCCATTCGGTGTCGGACGGCCGTTTTTTCCCGTTTGGGGTGGAGATGGGGAAGAGAGATGGGGAAAAACGGTCATGAAAAGCGGTTTGACACGCACTGTGCAAATAATATGCCTGGTAATATTTGATAATAAGTAATACTTAACAATATTATCGGCAGATGGAAAGGATTCTTTAATGGGAGGGATTGGTACGGATCAGCGTCTCGTTTTTCTCGGTCAGGGCGCTGTATTCTCGGCGATGGAGCGTCATCTCGAGAGGGATCGAGAACGGAGAGATCCACGAAATAGTCGTGCAGATAGCCCCGGTCGCGGGCAATGAGGATGACGGAGCTGTCGACGGCCGAAATCATCTCCGAATAAATGCTACACCCTTTTTACCGAAATGGGGTTGCTCAAGCGCTTGACTTCTGGGCCATTAATGGCGTATTATCCATGTAAATTGACAATAGGAGTTATCAATTTGCATGGATATTTGCCCAGATTAGCTGAATCTGCCCTCAACCGTGCCCTGGGTCGCTCACCGGCGGTAGCCATCCTGGGGCCCCGGCAGTGCGGCAAATCGACCCTTGCCCGCGAAAGTCTGAAGGGACAAAAGGCGGTCCTGCTGGACCTTCAGGACCGAGTCGATCGGAATAAACTGACAGAGCCGGAACTTTTCTTTGAGCGCCATCGCCAGCAGTTGATTTGCCTGGATGAGATCCAGCTTCTACCGGAGTTCTTTGCGGTACTGCGTTCGGAGATCGATCGGGATCGGCGGCCGGGGAGGTTCCTTATTTTGGGATCGGCCTCGCGGAATCTGATCCGACAGTCGAGCGAGTCGCTGGCGGGACGGCTCGCCTATCTGGACCTCACCCCTTTCCTGTTTTCCGAAGTAGAGCAGGTGGTCGATTGGCAATCGCTCTGGCTGCGCGGCGGTTTCCCCGACAGCCTGCTGGCCAGGAACGAACAGGACAGTTTCGACTGGCGCCACGATTTTATGCAGACCTTCCTCGAACGGGATATCCCCGCCCTAGGTATGGCGATCCCCATGCCGGTGATGGAGCGCTTGTGGCGCCTGCTGGCCCACTACCACGGCCAGACTGCCAACTACAGCAAACTGGCCGGGGTGATGGATCTGTCGGTGCCTACCTTAAAGAAGTATCTGGCAGTGCTGGAGCAGACCTATATGGTCCGCCAATTGCCTCCCTGCGAAACGAATCTGAAAAAACGCCTGACCCGTTCCCCCAAACTGTACATTCGCGACAGCGGCATTCTGCACGCCCTGCTCGAAATCGAGGATTACGATCATTTGCTGGGGCATCCGCTGGCCGGTGCTTCGTGGGAAGGTTTCGCTCTGGAAAACATTGTCGCCGCCATGCCCCGCTACCGGCCATCTTTCATTCGCACCAGCAATGGGGCGGAGATAGATCTGGTCATGGAGCGAGGAGAAAGAAAAGTGGTTTTTGAGTGTAAGCTCTCCAAAGCGCCCAAGCCATCGCGAGGGTTTTTTGAACTGATCGACGATCTGCAGCCAGAAAGCGCCTGGATTGTCGCGCCGGTGGATGAGACATACGAGTATCGGGAAGGAATTAAGGTGGCGAATTTAACGGCTGTAGAGAAATTGAGCCGTCATTGACCTGGATCAAGCCGCTGATCTGCGTTTTCGGTTGGCCACCCCCCGGCCTCGCGCACGGCCCGCCTTCTGGCGGCCACGCGGCGGATTAACTCGTCGGCGACGACGCCGGCCAGGATGACGGTGCCGATGATGGCGAATTCGAGCTGGGTGGGGATGCCGAGGACGTTGATGGCGTTGTAGAGGACGCGCATGACGGCGGCGCCGATGATCACGCCCAGGATGGAACCCTCGCCGCCGCGCAGGCTGCAGCCGCCGAGGACGGCGGCGGCGATGGCGTAGAGCTCGTAGAAGTTGCCCTGGCTGGCCGGCTGCACCGAGTTGACGTCGAGGGCAAAAAGGATGCCGCCGAGGCCGGCGGTGCAGGCGCAGATGACGTAGGCGAGGAGGATCATGCGCTCGATCGGCACGCCGCTGTAGCGGGCGGCCTCCTGGTTGTTGCCCAGGGCCAGGAGGTAGCGACCGTAGATGGTGCGGTTGAGGAAGAGGGCGGCGGCGATCCCGAGGAGTACCATGATCAGGAAGGGGATCGGCAGGGCGAAGCTTTCGGTGAGAGGGATTTTGCCGGTGGCCAGCTGGCGCAGAGAGTCGTGGGCGGCGCCGAATCCCTGGACCTGATCGGCGGTGATCCAGCGGGCCAGGCCGCGGTAGAAGAGGAGGCCGCAGAGGGTGACGACGAACGGCTGCAGCCCCAGGCGGGTGATCAAAAAGCCGTGCAGCAGGCCGATGGCGGCGGCCACGCCGAGGACGGCCAGCAGCGCCGCCGGGGCGGGCCAGCCGGAGCCGATCAGGAGCATCGGCAGGAGGCAGCCGCTGAGGCCGATGACCGAGCCGATCGACAGATCGATACCGGCGGTGATGATGACGAAGGAGACGCCGATGCTGATGATGCCGAACAGGGAGGACCAGCGGATGATGTTCTGCAGGTTGTAGGCGGTGGCAAATCTGGGCTCGGCGATCCAGGTGACGAGGAAGACGAAGAGCAGGAGGCCGGAGATGCCGAGGATCTTCTTCATTTAAGCTGCCTTTCCGGTGGCCAGACGCATGATCGTTTCTTCGCTCAGGTCGGCGCGTTCGAGCTGGCCGGTGATGCGTCCCTCGTGCATGACCAGGGTGCGGTCGGACATGCCCAGGATCTCCTCCATCTCGCTGCTGACGAAGAGGATGGCGACGCCGCTTGCGGCCAGCTCCTCCATCAGGCGATAGATCTCCTCTTTGGCGCCGACGTCGATGCCGCGGGTCGGCTCGTCGAGCAGGAGGACGCACGGCTCGAGGGCCAGCCACTTGCCGAGGACGACCTTTTGCTGGTTGCCGCCGGAGAGATACTGGACGATCTGATCGGGACCGGGGGTGCGGATGTCGAGGCGGGTGATCATGCGGTCGGCGTCGTCCCGCTCGCGTCTGCGGTCGGCAAAGCCGAGGGTTTGACGGTGACGGCGCAGGCCGGGGAGGCCGATGTTGTGGCGCAGGGAGATCTCGAGGATCAGCCCCTGCTGCTGGCGGTCTTCGGGGACGAGGGCGATGCCGGCGCGAATGGCGTCGATCGGGCTGGCGGGTGTCGCGGGCTGATTGTCGACGCGGATGCTGCCGGAAAGGGGGGGTGCGATGCCGAACAGGGAGTGCAGCAGTTCGGTGCGGCCGGCTCCGACCAGGCCGGCGACGCCGACGATTTCGCCGCTGCGGACGGAGAAGTTCAAGCGGTGCTGTGGCCAGGTGGGGACAATCAGGTCTTCGACTTCGAGGACGGGGTCGCCAACGGTGTGCGCCTGGCGGGCGTAGAATTGGGTCACGTCGCGACCGACCATCAGGCTTACCATGTGGTCGTGGGTGATGGGGCCAGTGTCGCCACTCAACTCGCCGGCGTTTTCGCCGTCGCGGAGGACGAGGACGCGGTCGGCCAACCCCTGGACTTCGCCGAGGCGGTGGGAGATGTAGATGACGCTGACGCCGTTAGTGCGGAGTTCGCGGATGACGGCGAAGAGAGTTTCGGCTTCCTCACCGGTGAGGCTGGAGGTCGGCTCGTCCATGATCAGGATGCGGGCGTCGGTGGAGAGGGCTCTGGCGATTTCGACGAGCTGGCGGCGACCGATGGGGAGGCTGCCGATTAGCGTGTCGGGAGAGATGTCGAGACCGACGCGCTGGAGTGCCTGGAGGGACTGTTGATGAATGGCGTCCCGGTCGATGAGACCGTGGCGGCGCGGCTCCCGGCCGAGAAAGATGTTGGCGCCGGCGCTCAGGTTGTCGCAGAGGTTGAGTTCCTGGTGAATCAGCGAGATGCCCAGGTCGATGGCGGCGCGGGGGGAGTCGATGCGGACCGGTTGGCCGTCGAGCCGGATGTCGCCGCTGTCGGGCGGCTGCACGCCGGCCAGGATCTTCATCAGGGTGGACTTGCCGGCGCCGTTTTCGCCGATGACGGCCAGGACTTCTCCCCGGTGCAGGGCGAGATCGACGTCGCGCAGGGCGAGGACGCCGGGGAAGCGTTTGGTGATGTTGCCGACCTGGAGCAGGGGCATGTTAGAGGTCTTCGGGTAGTCGTTCGAGGCGTCGATGTTGGGGCGACCGGCCGGTCGCCCTTACGGTTTGGGCGCAGAGCTTGTTCTGAATGGTCTATTGCGTGAGCTGTTTGAGCTCGGTCCAGAAGCTCTCGACGTTTGCGGCGGTGATGCGGCGAGCCGGGACGTTGAGAAAGCCGTCTTTGGGGAGGACCGAGCGGTCGTTGCGGGCGAGGCCGGCGAGGATGCGGACCGAATCGTATCCGTAGCGGTAGGGGTTCTGGACCACCGTGCCGAAGATGTGGCCGTCGACGATTCCCTGCAGGGTTTCCTTAGCTTCGTCGAAGCCGACGATTTTGATCCGGCCGGTTTTGCCGGCTCCCTTGACCGCCTCCAGGCAGTTGGGCGGATTGTACGCAAAGAGACCGACGACGCAGTCGAGTTCGGGGTACTTGGCGATGGCGTCTTCGACCTGGGCCTTGGCCTTGGCGTAGTCGAACTGGTCGGTGCGGGTGTCGAGGATGGTGTATTTTTCTCCTTTGATCGGGCCGCTGTTGGGATCGTGACGGGTGGGATCGGGGTCGCGGCCCATGAGTTCGTCGATCAGGCCCTGGCGGCGCTGGCGGGCGTTGAGCTGCTCCAGGCGACCGACGAAGAGCATGATGTCGCCGCCGTCGGGCAGGGCTGCGGCGATGAGCTGGCCGCAGAGACGGCCGGCCTGGTAGTTGTCGATGCCGACAAAGCAGAGCCGCTTGCTGGCGGGGGCGTCGGAGTCGTGAGTGATCAGGTTTGTCTGGGCGGCGGCTTCGTCGAGGAGGTCGGTCTGGTTGTCCGGGTCGATCGGGCTGATGGCGATGCCGTCGATGCCGCGGGTGAGGAGGTTCTGGACGATGCGCTTCTGGTCGCCGACTCCTTCGGCGGGCATCTGTATGTCGACACCGACGCCGAGTTCGGCGGCGGCTTTCTGGGCTCCTTTGGCGGCGATGGTCCAGAACGGGTCGATGCCGTTGGTGACGTAGGCGACGCGGACTTTGCTGCCGGCTTGCTCGCCGTCGCCGCCGCAGCCGGAGCTCATCAGGGCGAGGGAGATGGCGATGAGAACGAAGAGTGGGCTTTTCATGATGTTCTCTTTCGGAGGATGCTGAATTGGTGTTGGTGTAGTGGATCAGCGTCCTTATTTTACGTTCGTCATTTTCGGGACGCAAGCTTGCTAAGAGCGGAGGAACTGCAATATGATGAGGGCAATCGGTTTTTTTCTTCTTTTGGTTTTCACTTTTCATTCTGAAACGGGAGCGGAGAAAGTGGATAGTGTAGTGAAGGACAGTTTTGGAAAAACAGGTGACGGGCAGAGCGTTGAGCGGTTTACGCTGACGAATGGGAATGGGATGGTCGCCCGGGTTATGAATTACGGGGCGACGCTGACCGAGTTGCTGGTAAGGGATCGGGATGGGGAACTGGGGGACGTGGTGCTGGGGTTCGATAACTTCGCGCAGTACGAGAAGGAGAGTCCGTATTTCGGGTGCACTACCGGGCGGGTGGCGAACCGGATCGCAAAGGGGAAGTTCAGTCTGGACGGGGTGGATTACGAGGTGGCGGTCAACGATGGGCCGAATCATCTGCACGGCGGGCTGAAGGGGTTGGACAAGGTGATGTGGGAGGGGGAGGCGGTGGAGAGGGGGGATGGTCCGGCGGTCCGTTTCACCTATCTGAGTCTGGATGGGGAGGAGGGGTATCCGGGGAATCTGTCGATTGCGGTGACCTATGTGCTGACGCAGGAGGACGAGCTGCGGATCGAGTACGAGGCGACGACGGACAGGGCGACGCCGATCAATCTGACCAACCACTCGTATTTCAATCTGGCGGGGGAGGGAGATATTCTGGGGCAGATTTTGACGCTGAGGGCTTCGAACTACACCGAGCCGGACGAGACGCTGATTCCGACCGGGCGGGTTCTGCCGGTGGCGGGGACGCCGCTGGATTTTACCAAGCCGGCGGTGATCGGAGGCAGGATTGGGCGGATCGATATCGGTGGATACGATCAAAATTTTGTGATCGACCGGTTTGCAGGGGAAAAGATGGCGGCGACGGCGGAGGTGTACGATCCGGCGAGCGGGCGGGTGCTGGAGCTGTTCACCAGCGAACCGGGGGTGCAGTTCTATTCGGGAAATTTTCTGGATGGCTTGAAGGGGAAAGGGGGGGCGGTGTACGAGAAGCATTTCGCGCTCTGTCTGGAGACGCAGCACTTTCCGGACTCGATCAATCAGCCGGACTTTCCGTCGGCGGTATTGAGACCGGGGGAGGTTTACCGGCAGGTGACAGTGCACCGGTTTTCGGCGCGGTAGAGAAGAGGATATACCTATTAAAAGCGCTTCGTGGAAGGAGTTGCAGAATTACAGTAATACTGTTATTCTAAGATCATGCCAACTAAAGTTACCATAAATGAACGGGGCGTGATCACTATTCCCGCTGCACTGCGCCGGGCATTTGGTCTCAAGGCCAATGACGAACTGATACTCGAGGGTCGCGAAGAGGGCATCCTGCTGCGCCCGGCGGTCAGCGTGCCGATTGAACTGTATACCGAAGGGCGGATAGACGAGTTCGCCAGCGACGAAGAGGCTATCGGCCAGCACCTGCCCGAGTCTCCCTGACGTCGGATGCGAGTTTTTCTCGACGCCAATGTCCTGTTCTCGGCGAGCAATGCAGGGAGCAACATCGCCAGACTGATCGCCTGGTTGAGCGAGCAGGAGGCGGCCGTCACCAGCGATCTTGCCGTTGAAGAAGCCCGTAAGAACCTCGCGTTGAAACGGCCCGCCTGGTTATCCGCCTTCGAGAGCTTGCTCGCCGGTCTGGAAGTGGTCCCCTCGGTGCTCTTCGAGCTTTCCGTCCCCATAGCAACCAAGGATGCTCCCCTGCTCTGTGCCGCGATTCGGAGTCGGTGTCGTCTCTTTGTCACAGGCGATAAACGCGATTTTGGCCATCTTTACGGCCAGCGGGTGCAGGGGGTCGAGATCATTTCGCTACTCCGTCTGGCGGAAATTCTGGCGGACGGCGGCTGACTTCTCGCGGTAGCGCCCGGTGCTGGGGAGCTTCGATGTGGACGCCTCGGCTTTCGCCAAGCGGTATATCCGCGAACCCGGGAGCGAACGGGTGGAGGAGATCTGCCTGGAGGTGACCAAACTGGCGGTGAGCGCGATCTGTCTGCCGGAAATCATCTCCGCCCTGTGCCGGCTGCGGCGGGAGAAAGTTCTGGGTAAGAGCCGGTACGAGCGTCTCAGGAATGCGGTGGTGCGGGATCTCGAGGACGTCATCATATGCAACACCACACCTGAAGTCGTCGGCCGGGCTGTGCGTCTTCTGGAAAGTAATCGACTGCGGGCCATGGACGCACTACACGTGGCCTGTGCGCTGGAGTGGGGGGCGGAGCTGTTCGTATCGGCCGACCGGCGACAGGTTGCGGCGGCTGAAAATGCAGGTCTCGCGGTAATGAGCGTTTAAGATCGTATTCCATCCAAAGATGACATCGCTGGCCCCGGCCGTATCCGACATGATCTCGGCCGGATTGAGGCTGGCTTCCTGTCCGAGTAGTTCTTCCAAGACATAAAGCAAGTCGCGCAGGGTGTCGGGAATCGCGATGCCATGAATGCCGGTGAATTGGTCGGGATCTGGAACCGTCAATTTTTTTACGGGATCCACCTGCCACGTGGGATTCTATAAGCAGGAGACTGATATGGCCAATGTGACATCCGAAGAGGGTTTGGATCTACTGATCCTGCGCGCCAAGGTCGGCGATCTCGATGCGTTTGAGGTCATCGTCCGTCGCTTCCAGGACATGGCAGTGGGGTATGCCTACTCGGTGTTGGGGGACTTCCATCTCGCCCAAGACGCTGCCCAGGAGGCGTTCGTCGAGGCGTATCGGGACCTGGCCAGGGTTTATGGTGCCGAGGTCTTTTCCACCTCCAAAGTCTGTTGTGGACCTGTGGCGGATGTAGACGCAGCTTAGGCAGAGCAGGGCTCGTCGTCGTCGCTCAGAGGGGGGAGTCGTTCATCCTCGAAGATCAACCATCCGTCTTTGAACTCTGCTTTGAAAGAGCGGCTGCCGTCGTCGCCGATTGCTCTCTCCATCTCGAACTCGATCGTCTTTCCCTTCAAATTGAAATGCCCGTTGACGTATTCGTAGCCGGGGTCTGCTTCTCCGGCGATGGTGAAGAAACCGATGCGGCAGGTGCCGTCCGTTTTGAACTCGAGGATGGGGCTGGGGGGAAAGGTGCCCGGCACGGGACCGTACCAGGTCAGCGAGGTGAGTATCTTGTGTAAATCCTTTTCTTTGTCCGGTGAGTATCCGGCGATGAGATAGAAGCGGAGATATCTCCTGAGGGCGTCCAGATCCGCATCCTTTTCCATTTTTTGGCGGTAACGGGGCTTGAGTGCGACTGTTTTTTCGAGATGTTCAAAGACCTCATCGAGGAGGTCGATATGCATGCAGCGATCCTTTGCCAGGAGGATGGCTGCGGTGCAGGCGAAGTTGTAGTGGGGGAAGTGATAGGTAGTGTCCGCTGCAAACGATCGTCTGAAATACTCCAGCGCTCCTTTGTAGTCTCCCTTCTTGTATAGTGCGAATCCCTGGGAGTTGAGTTCGACGGCGGTTTCCTGGAAAGCGGATGAGGCGCTGAATAGAGCGAGCGATGCGAAGAGCAGTAAAAGGCTGAATCCCCTTTTCATGATCAGATGCCTCCCGATGCTTTTGAACTTGCTGTGGATACTCATGTCGGGCCGCCGAATTCCCTCTCCGCCCGGGCCACAATCTCGTCCAGGGCGCGGCGGCGATCGCCGGTCAGCTCGTACTCGTATGCATCGATCTTCTCCTCGGCGATGCGGTCGGCCTTCGCCAGCAGGCTCTGCGGTGTGCCGTCCCACGCGGCGCGGGGCCTCAGGTCGAACAGCCGGGATTCCCAGGCGAATTCCCTGAACCGGTCGAGACTCAGGTCGTGGGCCAGGAAGCCGCCTGCCCGCACCCCCTCCTCCATCACCGAAATGATGTCCTGTGGAGTTTCATCGAAATCCGTTTTGATCCCTTCGACGAAATGCTTGATCTCCACGTCGATCAGCAATTGCTGAGGACTGAAGATCTCGTCCAGCCACAGGCCTCCCGCCCCTTCCAGATAGGGGAAGTCGAACAGCCGACCCAGCAGACAGCCGGCCATTTTCTCCATCGCTGCCTGCGAGTCGGGCACCTTTGAGGTCACCAGCATCAGTTCGGCCGAGAGGGTCGGTAGTCCGAAGAATTGCCGTATCCGGCGTCGGGTCAGCAGCGCCGCGATGTGCTGCGGCGCGCTGAAATAGGTCATCGCCGCCGCCGGGTTCGATAGGAACAGCCGGAAGCTGGGGCAGCCTATCTCCTCTACGCCGCACGTGCGGAAGAGGGCGTAGCTGCCCACGTTTTCCGCCACGGATTGCGCCCAGGCCATGTGCCAGTCGGCCGGCGCGGTCACTCCCAGGATCGGCATCGGATCGATTCCGACTGTCATCCCCCGGTCGTGGTAGTCGAGTGCCAGGTCGATCGACTGACCCATGAAGCGCAGCGGGGAGATCATCTCGGTGCCGATCGATTTCGGCAGTTCCATTACCTCGGCTATTTCCAGGAAGTAGCGCATCATCGCCTCGGACTGGATGATCCCCCAGCCACCCGGCCGGCGACTGTACACGCAGTCGATATAGTGAGTCATGAGGAACTGCATCTCCGCCGGCACATTCTGCGGCACTCCGGCGGCACCCCCTCCGCTCAGCCCTTCTTCGGCCAACTGGCGGATCAGCCTGGTGTGGCGGATCACCGTTTGTGTATCGTGCGGCTTTACGCATCCGTCGGCTGGATCCAGCCAGTGGGTGTTGAGCGACGAGGAGAAGATCGAAATTCGCTCCGGTGGTTCGGGCGATTCCGCTCCGAAGCGCTCCCGGATCTCGTCGGCATAGCGCAGCGCCACCTCCTCGGGGAAGCAGATACGCCCCTCCTTTACTTCCAACTCCTGCGCGACCATCGGCGCGATTTTTTCGTTGGTCACCTGCAGACCGACTTCCCGCAAGATCTTCAGCGCATCTTCCCAGACGCGCCCGACGTCAAACCGATCCAGTTCGATCCACTTCATCCATATCTCCTCTCAAACAGATGGTGATTCCAGGTGCACGCTCGCGCTAGGGAGCGAACTCGGCCAGCGGGACTTCGATCAGGGTGGGCAAATCCATCTGCAGCGCCTGCTTCAGCGCTTCCGACAGAGCGGCGCACGAGGTGGGGCGGGCGGAGTCGATGCCAAAGCTGCGGGCGAGGAGTTGGAAGTCGGGATTGTCGACGTCCACGGCGATGTGGCGGCCCTCGAACTCGCGGTCCTGGAAGCGACGGATGGCGGTAAAGCCGTGGTCGTTGAAGAGGAGGATCGGCAGGGATAGGCGCTGCTGGTGGGCGGTGGACAGCTCCTGAGCGGTGAACAGGAAGCCGCCGTCGCCGCACAGGGAGACGACCTGGCGATCAGGTTGGGCGAGTTTGGCGCCGATGGCGGCGGGGAAGGAAAAGCCAAGGGTGCCGTAGTAGTTGGGGGCGAGAAAGGTCCGGGGCGCGTAGACCGGGAAGAGGCGGCGGGCCTGGTAGCAGATCATGGTCATGTCGTTGGCGACGATGGCGTCCCGGTCCAGAGCCTGGCGCAGGGTGTGGAGAATCTGCGGGAAGGGGGTGTCTGCGGATGACTGCTGTTTTTCGCGTTCGGCGGCGGTTTCTTCGGGGAGCCAATCCGAATGTTGCTGGTCGTCCTCCAGCAGGGAGAGCAGGCTCTGGAGACCCGACTGCGCGTCGCCGATCAGGGGGATGTCTGTCCGGAAGGCGCGACCGGTTACCAGCTGGTCGATATCCAGGTGGATCAGGCGGGAGGGGGGTGTCTTCCAGGATTTGACGATGCGCTCTGAGAAGCGGGTGCCTATGGCGAGCACCAGGTCGGATTTCTCGACCCACTCTCCCGCTGCTTCGGCCGCTCCGAGGAAGAGGGGGTGGTCGGCGGGGAAGGTGCCGAGGCCGCCGCTGGTGAGGGCGACCGGGGCGTGCAGGTGCTCGGCGAGGCGGACGATTTCCGGAGCGGTGTTCTGGGCGCCGCCACCGCTGATGAGCAGGGGGCGGGTGGAGGAGCGGATCAGAGCGGCGGCCTGTTCCAGGTCTTCGCGATACGGAGCACTTGGCGGTGGGAGTGCGGGTGCTGAGATCTCAAAATCGGCTTTGGCGGCGAACAGGTCGAGGGGAATTTCCAGCACGTAGGGACGGGGGCGATAGCGCTGCAGGCGGGTGAAGGCTGCGGCGATGGCCTCGGGGATTTCCTCGACGGTGGAGACGCGGCACCCCTGGCCGCAGACGCTGTGCAGGGTGGCGAACTGGTCGCGCATTTCGTGGAGCGTGCCCAGGTCGGCGTCGACGGTGGATTCGACCGGGCCGCTGGCGATCAGGAGCACGGGGGAGGAGTCGGCGTGCGCTTCACCCAGAGGGGTGAGGGCATTGACCGCGCCCGGTCCGGTGGTGGTCAGTAGCACGCCCACTTTGCCGGAGGCGCGGGCGTAGCCGTCGGCCATGAAGCCGGCTCCCTGCTCGTGGCGGGCGGTCACGTGGTGGATGCGCGACTGCTGGTAGAGGGCGTCGTACAGGTGCAGGGTGTGGATTCCCGGGATGCCGAAGAGGATGTCGACACCGTGAGCTTCCAGGGCGACGACGACCGCCTGTCCGCCTGTTAATTTCATCGGATTATTCCTCGAATTTGGGAGAGAGGGTGTCGAAAAAGATACGGAGAGTCCGGCTCGATTACTATCAAATATTCCCTCCGCCTGAATTGGACCGCCAGCTCGCTGCTGTTATATTTGGGGCCAATCAGATGATTGAATGCAGCGACTGGCGGCCTCTGTCCACAAAACGGGAACTTCCGGTTATTGCGGCATTCGGTATATAGCGTCCTTCCCATCCTCATCACCTGCACAACTTCTCGTTTTATTTTTACGTATCCCATGACAGACGATCATTCCAGCAGCGGCAAAGAGGCGGCGGGGATTCTCTTCCCCCATGCCCTGTGGCAGCATTACACGGTCTTTGATGGCCTGGCGGGTATGCGCGTGGAGGATATCCTCCAGGACCGTCAGGGTTTCATCTGGATCGCCACGGCCGACGGGGGGGTGAGTCGGTTCGATGGGGTCCACTTCGACAACTTCACCTGCGTCGATGGCCTGCCTCACCCCACGGTGATGAGTATCGCGGAAGGGGCGGATGGACGGCTCTGGTTCGGGACGTTGGGGGGAGGTTTGGCGGTATACGATGGACACGCCTTCCAGACCTACACCACGGCGGATGGATTGCCTTCCGACGAAGTCCGGCGGCTGCGGATGAGGGAGGACGGCGCGCTGCAGGTGGCGACCCGGAACGGCATGGGCATTTTTGTCGACGGCCGCTGCGTGGAGACTGTCACCACTGCAAGGGGAAGACCGATCGGTTTTGTGTGCGATCTGGTCACCGATAGCCTGGGGCAGACGTGGCTGGCCACCATGGAGCGGGGTGTCATCGATCTCGACGGCCGCTGTCTGATCGATCCCGCCGTCGAGGGGCGGGAGCGGTTCGAGTGGGCCTGGAGGCTGGAGGTAGATGGGGATGGCTGCATGTGGATCGCGCCGATGTACACCGGCATCGATCTGCACGCCTATCGGTATGATCCGCAGCTGGATCGCCTGGAGAGGATGGGGATTGGCGAGGAGGGTGCGGCCCCTCCGGTCAGGCATGGAATCCTCGATGTGCGCTGCGATCGGCGGGGGTGGATGTGGATCACCCATCGCGGGGTGATGGTTAGTGACAGGGAGGGTTGGAAGCGGTTGTCCATTCCTCTGCACGGCAGCAGTCTGTCCGATACCAAACTCACCTACGAGGATCGAGAGGGGAATGTCTGGGTCGGGTTTTGGGGAGGGGGCGTGGCCTGTTGCGATCCGATGAGCGTGCAGCGGCTGACCGAGGCGGACGGACTGCCGGACGACGAGGTGACCTGCCTGGCGGAAGATGCGGGGGGGAGGATCTGGATCGGCACCATGAACGGGGTGGCGCGGATGGAGAGAGGGCAGATCGAGCCGCTGGAGGAGGAAGGATGGCCTGCCATAATGGCCACGTCGCTGGTCGTAGATCGGCGCGGGAGAGTCTGGTCCGGGAGTCATCAGGGGAAGGTCTACTGCTGGGGTGACCAGAATTTGCAGACTCTTCAAATTGGGGAAGGATCGGTCGCTGGAAGAGTACTGTACGAAGATCGACAGGGGGAGCTGTGGGTGGGGTCCGAGGGAGGATTGGAGCGGTGGGAGGAAGGGCAGTTTGTCCCCCTGGTGCTGGATCCGGTGCCTGAGGTGCACATTCTATTCGAGGATCACAAGGGTGATTTCTGGCTGGGAGCACATGGGGAAGAGCAGGCTCTTTTTCGCTACGATGGAAGGTCGTTGCATGCCGTTGCAGTGGATGACCAGGCCAGCTGCTATATATACGCTCTGTGCGAAACCCCGGACGGCACTCTGTGGATCGGCACCGGTACCGGACTGTTGGCGTACCGAGACGGAGATTGGCGTCGTTTTACCATAGAGGACGGGCTTTCGGAAAACGCCGTGCTGGCGCTGGCGGTGGATGCCCAGGGGAATCTGTGGATCGGCACGAGCGGAGGGGGAGCGGTGCGCTACGATGGACAGACATTCCAGATCATCCGCCTGGGGAATTCACCGGCCGAAAATATCGTGGAGGCGATTTTGGTGGACGGTGATGGGCAGATGTGGTGCGGGACCCGGGCGGGGCTGGTGAGCTATAATCCCGGAAGCTCGCCGCCGGGCATCGTCATCCGCCGGGTGATCGCCGGGCGGATCTTCCTCAATCCCGAAAGCGTGTCCTGCTCGGAGAACACGCCCGAAATCCGCATTTTGTTTCGGGGGATTGGATTCAGGGCGGACCCCCGGCAGATGCGCTATAGCTACAGGCTCATGGGGGAAGAGGGCGGGGACTGGACGCCCTTTGGGAACGCCACGACGGCGGTGTTTTCCCAGCTAAAAGCGAGTGCCTATCGGTTTGAGGTGCGGGCCATGGATCGGGATGGACTGTGCTCCAGCGTCGCCTCTCTGGAGCTGACGGTGACGCCCGATCCGCGCCGAGATCGGATCGAGGCGCTGGAAAAGGTGTTGCGCTACCCCAGCCAGCCGTTTATCGGCCAGGGCCCGGCCATGGAAGAGGTGCTGACCCAGATCGGCAAGGTAGCCGATACCGAACTGACGGTGCTCATTCTGGGCGAGACGGGCACGGGCAAGGGACTGGCGGCGCATCTTCTCCACGAGATGAGCGGGCGCCGGGAAGGGCCGTTTATACACGTCAACTGCGGCGCGCTGCCCGAAGGGATCATCACCAGCGAGCTGTTCGGGCACGAGAAGGGGGCGTTTACGGGAGCGGTTTCCCGCAAATTGGGGCGGTTCGAGCTGGCCGAAAAGGGGACGCTGTTTCTCGACGAAATCGGCGATCTGCCGCTCGAATCCCAGCGGGTGCTCCTGCAGGTGCTGGAGGAGGGGACGCTGCAGCGGGTGGGGGGGGAGGAGACGATCCAGGTGGACGTGCGCGTGCTGGCGGCGACCAACCGCGATCTCCAGCAGGGGATTGGGGAAGGGACGTTTCGCGAGGATTTGTTCTATCGTCTGAGTGAATTTGTGCTACTGATGCCGCCGCTGCGACAGCGGCTGGAAGATCTGCCTCTGCTGGTCTCCTTTTTCGCCGAGCATTTTTCCCGCCACCTCAACCGCCCGACGCCGAAGATGAGTCCGGAGGCTCTGGAGCGGCTCCGGAACTACGAATGGCCGGGCAATATCCGCGAGCTGGAACATCTGGTGCAGCGCGCCGTGCTGCTGTGCAGCGATGGCATCATCCGCATCGAAGATATGTCCATGGAGGTGATGGCCGGCGAAGCGCCGGTCGAGAAAGAGGGGTGGGTTTCCCTGGAGGAGTACGAGCGGCGGGGGGCCGAGGAGGAGAAGGGCTACCTGGAACGGGCATTGGAGGCCACCGGCTGGGTCATCTACGGCGAGAAGGGGGCGGCCGAACTGTTGGGCGTGCATCCGGAGAAGCTGCGCGCGCGCATGAAGAAGTACGATCTGCGCAGACCCACCTGAAGGGCGTGTGCTTTGCACGATCGCCGTCTAATTTAGCCGATTTTGGGTATTTGCAGGAAAATTAAAAAGATATGGATTGAGAAAGGGAGGGAATGTCGTCCTGATTAGACGACTTGCCGGAGTTTCCCCTCCTGTGGAAGATTCTTCGAAAAAGCCTAACTCCTTGTCTGCCAATCTCCTGGGCGGTAATGCCCGGGAGATTTTTTTTGGCACGGATTGTGCCTGGAAAATATCTGTTGGGACGTATTTGCATGCAATAGACAGGTCACCATGATTCGACTGACGGAAAAGTGGCGGCGAGAGGCCGTGGTACACAGCGCTTTGGAAGGGGATCTCAGGCGGGAGGATCTCGGGCTGGTGGCCAGGGCCCTGGAGGCGTACGGGAAGGAGGGGATTGAGGAAGTGCATTTGGTCGTCGATGGCCTGTTGCCCAGTGACCCGACGGTCTGCAAAGGGCTGGGACGAGTGGAGCCGGAAGGGATGAAACTCAGGCTGCACAGCTCGAGTGGGTTTCTTCGAGATTTGCTGGCCAGCTATGGGATGGAGGTCAGTCCTTTAGAGGAAAAAGCGGGAGGTTGAAGCATGAGTGGGATGGCGCGTGAGCAGAGACAGGTCCTCATCGAAAAGGCGGTGGCCGGAGAACATCGGGCTTTTGGCCAACTGGTCGAGCAGCATCGAGGCTGGGTATACAGCCTGGTACTGGGACGAGTGGAGGATTTCGATGAGGTCGAAGATCTGGTGCAAGAGGTCTTCTGCAAGGCGTACGAGGAGCTTCCCGGCCTGCGCAAGCCGGCCCGATTTACCACCTGGTTGGGGCGCATCGCCGAGAATGTGGCACTGTCGTGGTGGCGTCGAAATCGGGTGCGGACCCGGAAGGATGTGATCGCTCGGATAACGGGTTTGATGGGGCGGAGCATCCGGCCGGATGAGGCGTGTCAACGCGAGCAAGTAGTCACCATGGTGCACAACGCCCTCGATGAGCTGCCGATGCGCTATCGCCGGGTGCTGGTGCTCTACCACCTGGAAGGGCTCAGGCATCGGGAGATCGCCCGTTTTTTGGGACTCCCCCTCCCCAGTGTAAAACAGCGCCTGGTCAAAGGGAGGGAAAGGTTGAGGAAACAGCTTTTGCTCAGGGACCGGACGGGAAATCGAGAGTATCCACGCAGCTGAACGGGAGCAGGTGCGATGAGCCGGTGTTTTTCTTTGTGTGCAGTAGTGATTTGCCTCCTTGCAGGATGCGGTGGGGAGAATAAGGGGCCTCTGGAGGCGGGGGATGGGGGAGATACGCCCTCTCGGCAGGACACGGTGGCGTTCGTGGATGCGGGTCTGGAAGCGGCGGTGCGGGCGGCGCTGGAGAAACCGGAAGGAACGTTGACCCAAGAGGAGGTATCGTCGCTGACGCAGCTGGATGCCGGCGAAAAAGAGATTGAGGATCTGGCCGGAATAGAGCAGTTGAAGAGTTTGACGTTCCTGGGTTTGGGTTTCAATCGAATTGAGGATATCTCCTCTTTGGGCTCTCTGGAGCAGCTGCGGTTTCTGAATCTCGAAGGGAACCACGTGGTGGACCTTTCGGTATTGACCGAATTGACTCAGTTGCAGGTAGTAATTCTCAACTTTAATCAGGTGGAGGATATCTCGCCGTTGCTGGTGCTGGAGCATCTACAGACCGTAGAGTTGTCCGGTAATCCTCTGGGGGAATCAGTTCGCGAGCGGGATTTCTCCTCACTCTTAGAAAACGATGTGCAGGTCATCTTCGAAGACCCCGACTCCGAACCGCCCCCCGACCCTGGTTCGGGGCCGGTCGTTTTTGCCGATGCGAGATTGGATTCGGCGGTGCGCACGGCCGTGGGCAAACCCGACGGCGAACTGACGGCTGATGATGTTTTGCTGGTCACCCGTCTCGAACTTCAGGAGATAGGAGACCTGCAAGGGATCGAATATCTCGAGGAACTCAGATACCTCGAGATCCAAAACGACGAGGAACTGTCGCTGCAGAATGTGGGAAGCCTGGCTTCTCTCGACAGCCTGCGGATGCTTCGACTCATCCTGCCTTTCAATGAGGAAAGACCGCTACCTTCACTGGATTCGACGTTGGCGGAATTCGCCGCCCTGGAGGAACTCTGGCTCGGCGAAGTGTCGCTGCTCGGGGACTGGGAGGTGATGCGCAGCCTGACCCGTCTCGCGAAGCTGTGGCTCTTCGGCCCCGGCGTGGATCTCGGCGTGGTGGGTGCGCTGGGCCAGTTGGAGGAACTCTGGCTCTTCCGCATCGGCGATGTCGGCGATATCTCCTCCCTTGCCGCACTCACTAACCTAAAGAACCTCGCCGTCGGGGGAGGGTGCGTTGCCGATATCTCTCCACTGACGAACCTATTGGAGCTGCGGTTTCTAAATCTCCAGGACAATCAGGTTGCAGACCTTTCTCCGCTCGTGGGGCTTTCGGAACTGAAACAGTTGATTCTACTGGAGAATCAGATTGTGGATATCTCTCCACTTCTCGAGATGAATTCTCTTCATTATGTCAATGTAGAAGGGAACCCGCTCGGTGAGAAAGCCCGGAGCACGGATATTCCGGTATTGCGGGATCGGGGGGTGGATGTCATCTGGCAATAAATACCCTCCCCAGCGCAAAGCAGCATTTGGTCAAGGGGAGAGAAATGCCGAGGAAACAGCTCTTGCTCCGGAACTGGATGGGAAGTCATTGATGCCGAAGGGAAGGCGATATATGCGCGATACGGCAATTGCAAGGGGCTGCGGTGCACTCATGTGCGCCGCCTTGTCGATTGGATCAACGGCGCTGGCAGAGTCGCATTTCGTGGATGTCACGAGCGAGATCGGCGTAATCCTTCCATCCTCCCGCGGCACGGCGTTTGGGGACTACGACAACGACGATTGGCCGGATTTGCTCGTGGCCGAGAGTACCTACGCACCCTCGACATCGGGGCGGCTGATCCTGTTGCACAATGAGCGGAATGGTCGGTTCGCCGTAGCGGCAGGGGCACTACCTGAGGAGGTGGCCTATCCAACGGCAGGTGTTCCGCACAAAGGGGGCGGTGTGGTGTTCGGGGACTACGACCATGATGGGGATCTGGATGTGTTCGTTCCGGTGGGCGCGTTCCGCGGGGACCACGCCGCGCTCAATGCGCTCCTGCGGAACGACCGGGGCGTGTACAGGGATGTCGCGGTGCAGGCCGGACTGGTGGACAGTTGCCCCACAGACAACGCCATATGGCTAGACTACGATCGCGACGGCCGGCTCGATCTGTACGCGGGCAATATCAGCTGTTGGGCTGAGGGTGCCGACCCGACTCCGGGCGCGTACAACCGCCTGTACCGGAATCTGGGCGACGGAACATTCGCCGATGTGACAGCCGAGGCCGGATTGCTGGTCGAGATCGCCGCGCCCCGGCACACCGGACTCACCTGTTGCTGCGGCAGTAACGGCGGAATGGCGGCGCCGGACTTCGACGGGGACGGCTGGCCCGATCTGTACGTAGGTGCCTATGGGAGTCCGAACCGGATGTTCCGCAACGAAGAGGGTGAGCGTCTGATGGAGACGACCACCGAGGTCGTATCGCAACCGATCACCCGCTCGTGGGGCATGGCCGTGGGAGATGTGGATGGGGATGGCGACATGGATATCGTGCAGTCGTCGCGGGTCACGGTCGCGCCGGGCAGACCTGGGCTCCTCCTGAACCTGGGCGGAGGGGCGTTCCGGGAAGCGACTGAGTGGGCTGGTCTGACCCGATTGTGGGAGGAGGATGTCCTGACGGTCGGACTGGGAGATATCGACAACGACGGCCACCTGGATCTTCTGGCGGCCGGCGGCGCGCCGCTGCTCTTCATCAATCGCGGGGACGGCACCTTCTTCAATACCACTGAGGAATCGGGCCTGACGAACGGAGAGCTGGGCGTGGCCATGGCCGACTACAATCGGGACGGCTTCCTGGACGTGCTCTACGGGAGCGGCAAGACCTTTGGGGCGCACGGCACGCTCTACCGGAATGTCGGCAACGACAACCACTGGCTGCGGGTGGAACTGGTGGGAAAGGAGAGCAACCGGAACGGGGTGGGCGCCCGGCTCACAGCCAGGGCCGGGGATCTGGAACAGGTGCGCGAGGTGCTGGGCGGCATGGGTTTCTATCAGCACGAGTTCATAGCCCATTTCGGCATGGGGGACCGCGAACTGGTAGATGAACTGGTTGTCCGCTGGCCTTCGGGGCAGGTGGATGTCGTCTACGATGTACCGGTCGATCGGCAGATTCGCCTGATCGAGGGGGCCGGGACGCACTACGTGGCAGCGCCGACCGAGTGGATGGAGGGGCCCGCGCTCCCGGACTCGGTGGCCGCCGGGGAGGAGGTGGAACTGCAGGGGAGGCTGCGTCCGGGGCTCTACATGCCCGGGGCGGAGGTGACCCGGGTCAGCGCCGATCTGCGTTCTCTGGGAGGGCCGTCGGCGGTGCCCCTCGCTGCGAACGGGGATGGGACGTATGCTCTGGCCGCCCGTTTTGTGGCCGAGAGGCCGGCGCCGATCCAGGAACTGGTGCTGGTCATCGAGCAAGCGACGGACCTGGGGCCGCGGTGGACCCGGTTCAGCACGGGCATTGCGGGGAGCGCACAGATGGGGCCGGTGGACGCCGTTCCCGAAACCAGGGGGTGGAGTGGGGATGTCTCCCTCACCGAGTCTTTGAGTGATTTTTCCTTTGCGGTCTACTATAGTCGGGGAATATCTGCAAGAGTAGACAGTGCTGAGGGACTGGCCTATGTGGAGCCGTATTACAGGGTGTTCACGGCGAGTTCTGTTCCGTGGGCTGTCTCCCTGCGTCCGCAGTGGAGCCGATGGGAGCGGGGGGCTGGTATCGTCGATTACGATATCAGGGTCGGGGGGTTCTCGGCCATCCGCTTCGCCCTGTACTTCGAGGCGGCGGCGGGCAATGAACTCTACCTGACATTGAACGAACAGGTCGATATTGGGAGCCCCGAGACCTTCCTGTCCGCGGGCAGGGCAGCAGGCGTCTCCCTGTTGGACGGCGGGATAGATCTCAGGGCTGCCGGGTGGCAGGAGGTGGTGATCCCCCTGGAGCGCTTCCCGTCCTTCGACGGGGAAGCTCGGTTCGTCTCGATCGGGTTTGCCGGAGATGTGGAGGGCAGGTTCTACCTCGACGATGTGCGGTTGCTGGCTCAGCTGCCGATTACGGCGGTGCAACAGGCGTCGGAAGCATTCCCTGCGACCTTCCATCTGTACCAGAATTATCCCAATCCCTTCAATGCCGCCACGGTCGTTCGCTTCTCTCTTCCGGAATCGGGCCAGGTGGATTTGGCCGTATTCGATCTACTAGGTCGGAGAGTCCGGACACTGGCTGTGGGATGGCTCGGTCAGGGGGGGCACCTCGTCAGGTGGGACGGACGGGATGACCATGGGAGGCGTCTGGCGTCGGGAGTTTTCTTCTGCAGCCTGCGGTATGGGAGCCAGCGTTCAGTGATGAAACTGCTCCTGCTGGAGTAGGACAGCATGAGTCTGTGGTCGTTCGGAAAGTGGAGGAATTTTCAGGCATCTTGCGGGAATCCGGAGCAGATCGGCGCTCAGGCTCATTATTTGAAGATCGGTATAATCGACATTCGCCGGGTGAGAGAACAGGAGCAGGTGCGATGAGTCGGTGTTTTTCTCTTTGTGCAGTAGTGATTTACCTCCTCGTGGGATGTGGTGGAGAGAATAAGGGGCCTCTGGAGGCGGGGGATGGGGGAGATACGCCCTCCCGGCAGGACACGGTGGCGTTCGTGGATGCGGGTCTGGAAGCGGCGGTGCGTGCGGCGCTGGAGAAGCCGGAGGGGGGGATTGCGAAAGAGGAGCTGCTGACTCTGAAGGAGCTGGACGCCGGGGGGCGAGAGATCGCCGATCTGAGCGGGATCGAGTGGCTGGAGGATCTCCGGGTGCTGGTGCTGAGGGACAACCGGATTGTGGATCTGTCGCCGCTGGCGGAGCTGGACCAGCTGCAATTCCTGGACCTGGACAACAACCGGGTGGAGGAGATTTCGGCGCTGGCGGGTCTGGCGCGGCTGGAGGGGGTGGTTCTGGACAATAACGAGATTGCGGATCTGTCACCGCTGCTTGGGTTGAAGGGATTGAAGAGTGCGGAGGTGGAGAACAATCCGGTGGAAGCGGAGTCGCTGAAGGCGTTCGAGGCGGTCTTCGGAGAGGTGGGGGGCGCGGAGCCGGATGTGCCGGACGTGCCGGATGTGCCGGATGTGCCGACCGGGGAGGTGCCGGTGCTGCCGGTGGACTCGCACATCGCCTTCGTGGCGCGGTGGGGGAACTCGGAAGGTCTCTACGTGGCGCGGGCCGACGGCGACAGCCCGGTGAACGTGGTGGAAATTAGCCAGGGAGCCATCTTCGACCTGGCCTGGTCCCCGGATGGGTCGAGTATCGCCGTCTCCGTTTCTGTGAACAGCAACACGGACATCTATGTGATCCGCAGCGACGACTACCAGCAGGTGCGGCTGACCGAGGATTCAATGGTGGATACATCCCCGACCTGGTCTCCGGATGGGGAGTGGATCGCCTTCACGTCGAGTCGGAGCGGGGATTATGAGATCTACGCGATGCGGGCGGATGGGAGCGATATGCGCCAGCTGACCGAGAGCGCCGGGTATGATTGGAGTTCTTCCTGGTCTCCGGACGGGGAGTGGATCGCCTTTTCTTCGGACAGAGACGGGGACTATGAGATTTATGTGATGCGGGCGGATGGGAGCGATGTGCGGCAGCTCACACACAACGAGGTGGGGGATTCCTCTCCGGCCTATTCCCCGGACGGGGAGTGGCTGGCGTTTCATTCGGATAGGGACGGGGACTATGAGATTTATGTGATGCGGGCGGATGGAAGCGATGTGCGGCAGCTCACACACAACGAGGTGGTGGATGTCGGCCCAACCTGGTCTCCGGATGGGACGCTGATCGCCTTTACTGCGGGGGAGGACTACAAGAGCTACGGCATCTACGCGGTGTCCGCGGCTGGAAGTCCGCCGGTCGAGGTGATCGACCACGGGGGGGCCGAGTCGAGTCCTTCCTGGTCGGCGGTGGGGATCGATGGATTCGACCCGGTGATCGAGCAGGCGTTCTTCGCGGACGAGGCTCTGCAGCGGGTCGTGCGCCAGGCCGTGGGAAAGACCAGCATGCAGGCGCTCGACGAGAGCGATCTGCTCCGGGTCCGGTCGCTGGAGGCGCACAACGCCGGCATCGCGGATCTGGGCGGCATGGAGCAACTGCGGGGGTTGGAAAAGCTGGATCTCAGCAATTGGTCGATAATCAAAGAGGTGGATGGGCGGTGGATGATCGACTCGTCTCATGTGGCGTTTCCCTTTGAGCAGTGGAACCAGGTGCGGGATCTGTCGCCGCTGGCGGGGCTGGTCAAGCTGAAGGAACTCAACCTCAGTCTGAATCCGGTGGAAGATCTGTCGCCGCTGAGTGGGCTCTCGCAGCTCACCGAACTGTCGCTGGGAAATGTTCTTGCGGCGGATGTCTCGCCGTTGAGCGGACTCACGCGGCTCACCGAACTGTCGCTGGGCAGCGAGCAGATCGAGGATATCTCGCCGCTGGCGTCCCTCACCGGACTGGAGGAATTGAGCCTGCAGAACGGCCGGTTCGAGGATCTGTCGCCGCTGTCCGGGATGAGCCGACTCATCCTGCTCTCCATCGGCGGCACCAGGGTGTGGGATCTGTCGCCGCTGTCCGGGCTCGACAAAGTGAGCGTGATGAATCTGGTGAACAACCGGATCGAGGATGTCGGGCCTCTCGCCCGGATGAACGGGCTGGTGCGACTGGAGCTTGGGGGGAATCAGATCCGCGACATCGCGCCCCTGCTGGAACTCCAGAACGTCACTTCTATCGGGCTGAAGGACAATCCGCTGGATGAAACGGCCCGTCAGGTAGATATCCCTGCGCTGCAGGCGCGCGGCGTGCGGGTGGAGTACGATTAAAGTAGGTGTTGTCGATGAAGCGGCTTTCTGCAGATAGACCCGAGCGAGGAGAGGCGCGATGAAGTCTATGGTGTGGCTATGTCTGATGGGGATATGGGTGCTGTCGAGTGCGGGCTGCGGCGACGGGGGGGAGAAGCGACCCACGGCGGCGGACGGGCAGGAGGTGTCGGGGCAGGACACGGTGGCGTTCGTCGATGCGGGTCTGGAAGCGGCAGTGCGGGCGGCACTGGAGAAGCCCGAGGGGGAGATTACGGTTGAGGAACTGCTGGCGTTGGGGATGCTGGATGCCGGCGATCGGGAGATCGAGGCACTGGATGGAATCGAGCGGCTGGAGAATCTGACCACGCTGAATCTGGGGGGCAATCGGGTGCGGGATATTTCGGCGCTGAGCGGGTTGGCGCAGCTGCGCGGTCTGAACCTGGAGGGGAACCAGGTGGGGGAGATCACCGCGCTGCTGGAGCTGGAGAGGCTGGTGGTGGTGGAGGTGACGGGGAATCCGCTGGAGGAGGGGGATATTGCGGCGCTGCGGGAGCGGGGTGTGGAGGTGGGGTGGGAGGCCCCGGTGGTCGATGATCCGGTCGATGATCCGGTCGATCCGATTCTGGAGCCGGGGGTGGGGCCGCGCATCCTCTTCGCCTCGTACGAAGCCGGGAGTATCGATGTGTACATGATGGAAGAGGATGGCGGCAACTCGATCAATCTGACGTCCTCTACTGATTACGACGGGGATCCGTCCTGGTCTCCGGATGGCCGGCAGATCGCCTTTGTCTCCTACCGCGACGAGAATACCGATATCTACCTGCTCCGAACCGGGGAGACGGAGCCGGTGAATCTGACCCGGGATCCATCCGGAGACGGGAGTCCGTCCTGGTCACCGGATGGCCGTCGGATCGCCTTTTGGTCGGACCGGGAGGGGAATGGGGAGATATTTGCGATGGATGCGGATGGGGGGGCGGTGGTGAACCTGACCCGGGATCCTTCCGGGGACTGGCAGCCCTGCTGGTCACCGGATGGCCGTCAGATCGCTTTTTCGTCGGACCGGGAGGGAAATATCGATATCTTCGCGCTGGATGTCGACGAGGGAACGGTGACGCAGCTGACCAGCGGCTCGACCGAGGAATGGGAGCCCTGCTGGTCCCCGGATGGTCTCCGGATCGCCTTTGTCGCAGGAAGCGGTACCAGCGGGGAGATTTGCGTGATGGACGCGGATGGAAGCAATATCCGCAAGCTGACTCAAGAGATGGAGTGGGGCACTACGCCCTGCTGGTCCCCGGACGGTCTCCGGATCGCCTTTTCCGGATTCGGGGATGGTTTTCTGGGGATCTTCGCGGTGGAGGTGGAAAGGGGTGAAGTGAGCAGGCTGAAGCGCAGCTCGTTAGTGGAAGCCAACCCATCCTGGACGGCCGACGCCGGTGCGGGATTCGTGGAAAGGATGGGGTGGGTGCCGACGACTTTTGCAGATCGCAATGTCGAGATGGAGGTGCGGCAGCAGCTGGAGATCCTCGACTTTGGGGAACTGACCGACGAGGACTTGTCGGGGATAAAAGACCTCAGTTTTTGGAGGAGGGAGGTGACCGATCTGGGTGGGATGGAGCGCCTGGTGAATCTGGAAGGGCTGGATCTGGGCAACAATTTCACTTATGTGCAGGTGGACGGGGTGGCCGGCATCTGGCTGCCGGATCTCTCCACGGAGCCAGAAGAGGATTGGAACCAGGTGCGCGATATCTCGCCGTTGGCCGGACTCACGCAGTTGAAGACACTCGACCTCAATCTGAATCCGGTCGAAGATCTGTCCCCTCTCGCCGGGCTGACCCGGCTGACCCGGCTGACCCTTTACAGCGACCAGATCGAGGATCTGGCGCCGCTGGCCGGGCTCGTGCAGCTGAGCCATCTGAAGCTGGGGGGCGGGCAGATCCGGGATCTGTCGCCGCTGGCCGGCATGAGCCGTTTGACTCTGCTCACCATCTGGGGCACGCAGATGAGCGACGTCTCTCCCCTGGTCGATCTGGGGAGGGTGGGGGTGCTGGATCTCAGCTACAATCAGATCCGGGATCTGTCGCCGCTGGTCTCCATGGCCAGTTTGACGCGTCTGTATGTCTCCAAAAACCAGATACGCGATATCTCGCCATTGCTGGAATTTTCCCAGCTCAGCGAGGTGGGGTTGTACGGCAACCCGCTCGGAGAGAAGGCGCGCGAGGTGGATCTGCCCGCGCTGCGCGCAAAGGGGGTCCGGGTGATCTTTTGAGAGTTAGAAGATTGCGCCGATTCTATCCCTGACTGGCGTCTTACTAAGCGGGGAATTCAGAAGAACAAGGATTGGAATTTCTCCGCCACCGGGATGAGGTGGTGATAGGAAAGCCTTTCAGCTGGAGATCCAACAGAATAAGAATTGAGACAACTTCTGCACGACCTGGTAGTGATTCTAATCTTTGATTTTGCAGAGAAGAAAGGTATATTCAGTAGCAATGAAAAAGGAGTTGCTCATGTCGGAAACCGTCAAACTTTCTCTGGAATTCCCCAAGTCCTTCGTAGAAGAGCTGTGGCCAGATGAGACCCAGGCATCTGTGGAGATGAAAGAAGCTTTTGTACTGGAGTTTTATCGTCAGCGGCGGATTTCCCTCCGCCGGGCTGCAGAACTCCTCTCTCTCTCCTATCGCGAGTTCATGGATCTGGCCTCTCGGCACGAAATTTCTCTGTTTGAATACGAAGAAGGATGGCCGAAGCGGGAACTGGAGGGATTGCAATCTCTCCGTTCCAAAGCCGTATGAAGACTGTTGCCGATAGCGGTCCCCTCATCCATCTCCGACAGGTGCTCGATCAGCTCATCGATTCGGTTTTCTTTCTCGATCCCCACGGCACTCTCTATCGAGAAGCACTGCGTCTCGTCGGGGAAGCATGACCTGAAGGAGTGGTCACCCGCAGGGATGCAGCACCATCCAGTCAGGGACTTCAGCAGCCCTGGTGATTCTCGCTTTCATTCGTTCCCCATATCTCCGATTCTCAGCACCACGACCGTTTGATCGTCCCCCTGTGGCATCTCTCCGGCGAATGTTTTCACCTCGGCGATCAGGGCGTCGATCAACGCTTCGGCCGACAGGTTTTCGGCGCAGCCTCGGCGGATTGCGTCGGCGGTGCGCTCGAAGCCGAAGAGTTCTCCGGAGGGGTTTTCCGCTTCGACGATACCGTCCGAGCAGAGGATGATTCGGTCGCCCGGCTCCAGCTGGGTTTCGGCTACCGGGTAGTGGGTGTCGGGGCGGATGCCCAGGGGGTAGGCTTCGGCCTGGATTTCGGCGATGTCGTTGGTGGCGGCGCGGTAGTGATACGGGTAGGGGCAGCCGCCGTTGGCCAGGCGGGCGGCGCGGGTGGAGAGGTCGATTTCGGCCATAGCCAGGCAGACGAAGGTGCGTTCGTCCAGGGTGCGGCAGAGGGAGCGGTTGAGCTGGGCGAACAGCTCCTCCATGGCGTGGCTGGCTTCCATCTGATTGTCGAGGATGCCGCTGAACATGACGACCGGGATGGCCGCCTCCATAGCGTGGCCGGTGACGTCGGCCAGGACGATGGCGAGTTTGCCGTCGGGCTGGAAGTACTGGAAGAGGTCGCCGCCGACGTGGTTGGCGGTGAGGCAGCGGCCGGCAATGTCGAAGCCGGCGACGTGAGGCGGGGCGACCGGCATCAGCCGCATCTGCATTTCGTGGGCGGTCTGCAACTCCTCCTCCATTTCGGCCATCAGCTGCTCGCGCGCCATTCGTCGTGATAGCCCTGCAGTCGGTACACGTACGCCAGGTGGCCGGGGCGGGTTTTGAAGCTCTTTCCCTGGTAGGCGAAGGCGACGTAGTCCTGATCGGCGGAGAGACGCAGATTTGCCAGCGGTCCGTGGCGGCGGTCGGAGATCAGGTCGGTGATGCAAATGGGAGGAGTGGAGGCGATGGGGCGGTAGCGGGTGAGTCCTTGGTCGGTGGAGAACCAGATGTCCCCCTGCCGATCCTGCACCAGACTGCCCACCCGGTCGCTGGCCAGGCCGTCGTAGGTAGTCAGGTTCTGGATGACCAGGCCATCGTAGAGACTAACGCCGCCGCCATTGGTGGCGATGAGCAGCCGCCCCTCTCGATCCTGGGTGATAGCGTTTATCCAGTTGGCGGCCAGGCCGTCCTTCTGATCAATGTTGTGGAAATCGCCGACATCCTGTCGGCCGACGTCCCGTCGGTCATCGTAGCGGCTCAGGCCCCCAGTCCAGGTGCCGATCCAGAGCTGCCCGTCCCGGTCTTCGAATAGCGCGCCGATGCCGTTGTCGGCCAGGCCGTCGTCGATTGTGAAATGGGCTATCTCCTCTCCGTCGATGCGGAAGAGGGCGTTGAACCAGGTGCCGATCCACAGACGGTCGCTGCGATCGACCAGCAGGGTCCGTGCCCAGAAGAGATTCCGGTCCTGGAGCAGAGTAAAGGGGATGTATTTCTCGCCGTCGAAGTGGGCTATCCGCGCGACCGCATTGCCCCACAGGTGTCCGGCGCTGTCCTCGGATTGGGGAAAGAAGCCGATATTGCCATCGCTCCTATCGATGCGGGTGAAGCGTTTTCCGTCGAAATATCCCTTGGAGGTCCACACCCTTCCCCGGCTGTCCTGTAGCAGGGGGAAGCCCGACTGATCTTCTGCGTAGTGGTAGAAGGCTTTACCATCGTAATAGCCGTTTTCGAACCAGAGCTGCCCCTCTCTGTCCTCCAGGATGGCTCCCACATTCTCATGGGGCAGTCCGTCCGCCGTCGTGAAGGTGGTCATCTGGTTGCCCGTATAGCGGGAGATGCCCTCTCCCAAACCGTAGGAGCCGGTGCCGAACCAGAGGGCGCCTTCGGCGTCTTCCAGCATGGCGGTGACCTGATTGTGGGCCAGCCCGTCTTCGGTGGTGAAGCGGGTCAGCTGTCGGGCAACATTCCGTTGGCCAACGTTCCGTTGGGCGTCGAATCGGTAGAGGCCAGTCTGGGCGGCGATCCAGATGTTGCCGTCGCGATCTTCCAGGAGGGCGTTGACGGCGAGCTCCGGAAAGAGGAGGGTGCACTGCTGTCCGACATTCTGTCGGCCAACGTTCTGTTGGGCCTCGAATCGGTAAAGGCCGGGGCCGTGGAGAGTGCCGATCCAGATGTTGCCATCGCGGTCTTCCAGCAGTGCGCTTATCCGCTCCTGGGGAAAACCGCTGTCTGCGGCTGCGGCGGAAAACCGCTGTCCGACACTCTTTTGGCCGACATTCTGTCGGGCGTCGAATCGGTATAGACCTTGATTAGTCCCGGCCCAGATGTTGCCGTTGCGGTCTTCCAGCAGCTTGAATATCGCATTCGAGTCGAGTCCTTCTTCGGAGGAGTAATTGACGAACCGGTGTCCGTCGTAGCGGCTGAGGCCGCTGAACCAGGTGCCGATCCAGATGTCGCCGTTGCGGTCTTCCAGCAGCGCGACGGCGTTGTTGCTGACCAGGCCATCCTCGCGCGTGTACGAGGTAAATTTCCGTCCGTTGTAGCGACTGAGGCCGGTTTCGGTGGCGATCCAGATATCGCCGCTACGGTCCTGCAGCAGCGCGTACACCGTGGAGCCGATCAGACCCTCAGCTATGCCGAAGGTCTGCCACTTGCCCTGGCCCGGCCCGGCTGGGGTGGCGATGGAGGATGAGGGGGAGACAGACAGCTCTACCCGGGTTTCGCGTCGATCGGCGATGGTGATCGGCTCTGTATTCTGCAGCTGTCCGAACTGGACCTGCGTCGGTCGGTACCTGCCGGTCGGCAGGGTGAGCCGGCAGATGCCCTGGTGATCGGCGGCTGCAAGGAGCCAGCCCTGGTCGCTGTCCAGGCGGATGCGGGCGCGGCGGATCGGCTCGCGCGTGTCGGTCCAGCGGGTCTGTACGTGCAACTGACCGGTGTGTCCTTCGCTCAGGATCAGGTCTCCCTGTACGCGTTCGAGCTGTTGATTGTTGAATTTAGCGTACCACATCCCCCACGATACGATCTCCCGGTCGATCGCTTTTACGCCCAGACCGAAGGAGAGGCCAGGCTGCAACTGCACCTGGCTCGCGCCCACGCCGTCGATGTCGAAGCGCCACTCGTAGCGGCGCAGGCCGGGGGCACTGCTTTGTTCCAGCTCGATGTGCTGCCACGGCGCGGGCAGGTCGCCGAGGAACGCCTGTCGTTTTTCTCCCTGGGCGACTGCTGCGAACGGCGGAGTTTCCTCTTCGCGGTGCTGGAGTTCGAGGTATACTCCACAGGTGGCTTGAGGATCGCCGTCCGCTGCGGAGGAATCATCCTCGATTTCGACGGCTACGTACAGGGCGTTTTCCCTTTGACTGTAACCGACGCGAAACCAGGCCCAGACGGCTTCGGAGGGAGGGTATGCCTCGGAGGTTAGGGGGATGCGTTCGATCGCCTCGGGCCAGTCGGACAGGTCACCGTCGATAGCGATGCCGGTCACGGGTGCTGCTGTAGCTATCTGGCCGTCATGGGCGCTGGATGGAAGGGGGAGAACCAGCAGGCACAGGAGCGCGATGGTGAGTGTGGTGAGAGCACGGTGGAGGAGACCAGACATTGAGCCGATTTTCTGTGAGTAGTGAGTGGGGTGGCCGCTTCGTTGCTGCATGGAGTCCTATTCCGCATTATTGAGGATCGGATGACTGTTTGAGAAGGATATGAAGTAGGGTGAGTATCATCAATAGCGCCTACTCTGCGATTTACAATGGCATCGAGTTAATTCTTCTACAGGAGGAATGGATGACGGCCGCCTTCGTGCATCGCACGCTGCTCGGTTGGATCAGCGAGTTCGTCAACCGGCCGCTGCCCGGAGTCTGGCCGCAGATCCCGCTGGATGATGAGACGATCGGAGACTTTGAAGATTACTTCGATTTGTGCCGGGACTGTGGATACAACGAGGTGGTGATCTGGGGCTTCTTCGTGGATCGCCGCTGGCCGATCGACGTGGCATCGTGCGTGGATGAGGAGCGGAGAGAGCGGATCTATCGGGTGCTGGAGGCGGGGCACGTTAGGGGGCTGGAGATCCACAGCGGACTGGGGCTCTATTCGTGGGGATTCGACGCGATCATCGAGACGCATCCGGAGCTGAGTCGGACGAATCGGGTGGTGATGTGTCCGTCAGTGCCCGAGGCGCGGGAGTGGATGGAGCGGGTGGTCGATTTTGTGATGGAGTTTCCCTTCGACGGGCTCAATATGCAATCGGCGGACAACGGCCGCTGCGAATGTGAAGATTGTAAGGAGTTGTCGACGATTGCATACCACGCTCGGTTGAACGCGGGGGCGGCGCGCTACATCCATGGTCGCTGGCCGGGGAAGAGACTGATCGTGGACAACTGGGGATGTCCGTTTTCGGATCCGGAGGGGCTGTCCTATCTGGCGGCGATGGGGAAGGATGTGGGGTATGTGATCGACCACAACAACTCGGCGAGCGAAGCGGGGGAGGGGTTTCGCAGGCGATTGGCGCAGGCGCTGGACTGTCCCTTCGGAACTCTGGCCGGGCGCTCGGTCTGGCCGCCGCAGCGCTGGCCGCGGCACAGGTGGTTTCTGCCGACGACGCTGGTCAATGTCGAGTATGTGAAGGGGTTGTATGCGGACGGCGGACGGGCAGCGGAGCAGTTCGTCACCAGCCTGGCGAATCCGTCGGGGGAGGTGACGCTGCGCTTCATGGGCAAGCTGCTGGCCGATGTGGAAGGGGATGCGGAGGGGATGTTGAGGGCAGCGGTGAAGGAGACATACGAGCCACGGGATGAGGTGACGCTGGACGGGCTGGTGGAGGTGGTGCGCGACGCGGAAGAGGCGTACTTCGGGAATGCCGATGTGCCGGAGGTGGGGCTGTTCTATGTAGACGGGGGATTGACCTGCGAACAGGAGCCGAATCCGGCGGTCTATCTGGAGAGGATGTCGGAGGGGGAGCGAAAAGATTACGCGCGGGGTATTGCCGAGTGCGCCGCGATTTTTGCGAAGATCGAGGACGGCATCGGGCAGAGGGGGAAGGCGGAGCTGACCGCTCGGTGTCTGCAGACGGTGAGAGAGGAAGCGGAAAGGTTGGAGAGATGAGTTTTTCGCTGGAGACGTACGATCGCCGATTACTGGATGGGATGGTACGAGTGTACAACAGGGAGACCGATGGGGAGCGGCACATTGCGCCACTGGATCCGGTGTTGTTTATCGTGCTGGTGGAGGGAAAGTCGCGCTTCGATCCGGAGGGGTTGTTCGTGGCGGTGGAACAGAGAGAGGTGATCGGCTGGGTGCACGCCTGCGTGACGACCGGGACCGAGCCGTGGAACGATGTGGTGGAGGAGAAGCTGCGCATCCGCATGTTGATCTTCCCGCGTGAGCGGTTGGAGGTGGGGAGGGCGCTGGTGGAGGCGGCCACTCGCTGGTTGGAGGGGAAGGGAGAGCAGGAGGAGATGCTGGCGCTGCATCCGCTTTCCGGCTACCCCTTCTATCGCGGCCTGTGGATGGGGGGGGAACCGATGTTGCCGGTCACTCTGCCGCATCTGCAGGTGGCTCTGGAGGTGGGGGGGTATAAGAACAGCTTCGAGTCGCTGTTCATGGTTGCAGAGATGAGGGGTATGCCGGATGAGATAGAGGCGCGCGTTGCACTGGAATTTGAGGAAGGGGCAGCGCCTATGAAGCACGAGCCGATGCAGGAGTCGTGGAGCGGATTCGAGCCGATGCGGATTCGGGCATTGATCGGAGGAAAAGAAAAGGGACATGTGGGATGGGCGATGCTGCCGCACGTGGCGGCCCGTCTGGGAGCGCCGTGCGTGAGCATCTGGAGTCTCGGGGTCAGTGGAGACTATCAGCGGCAGGGGATCGGCGCGGCGCTGGTTTCGCGGGTGCTGGTCCGAGCATACGCGGCCGGAGCGCGCTTCGCCTCACTGGGCACGCAGATGTGGAATGTACCGGCGCACCGCACCTACGCCAAACTCGGATTCAAGCCGGAATGCATCATGGTAGGACGGACCCGCAAGCGCAACTAAGGGCGCGCACCCCGATGCCCTCGCAGATCCACTCCTTCTCACTCCAGAGGATCCATCGCCGCGTAGCAAGCCTCCAGCACCTTCACAGACTCTATAACATCCGTCCCCGGTGCCGGCAGCGGCGCGCCGTGCAGCACGGCGTCTACGAAGTCGTCGGTGATGGTCCGTTCCACCGGGGGAATCTCCAGATGCTTCTGCGTGCCGTCGGCGGCGATGTGCACGATCCGGTCCGGCTCGACGATCAGGGCCCCCTCGGTCCCCTGGACCTCGGCGGGGGGACGAGATCCGCGCAGCGCCCAGGTGGCGGTGACCTGCAGCACCGCACCCCCTTCCAGAGAGACGGCGATGGCGGCGGTGTCCTCCACGTCCAGTTTTTCTTCAAAGCCATTGGCGAGCATTTTCTGACCGCCGGCCGCCCAGGCGGATTTCACCTTGCCGTCGAGCATCCACAGGAGCACGTCGACGCCGTGCACGCCCACCCCGGCGATGGCGCCGCCCCCTTCGCCCCGCTGTTTGAACCAGTGCCAGTAGGGCAGGGAGGCCAGCCGCTCGCAGTCGATCAGGCCGCCGCACTGAATAGCGCCGAAGAGGGGCTCGCCGATGTCGCCGGCCTGGATCCGCTTCTTCATCTCCCGGTAGGTGGGGTCGTAGCGCAGGGTGTGGCGGATCGACAGGGGGATGCCTGCGGATGCGGCGAGTCGATTCATCTCCTCGGCGTCGGCAACGCGCATGGCCATCGGCTTTTCGCAGAGGATCGGTCGCGGGATGTGGCAGGCGGCCTCGACGGCGTCGAGGTGGAGCTGGTGCTGGAGGGCGATGTCGATCGCGTCGATCTTCGGGTCGGCGAAGGCTTCGCGGTAGTCGGTGTGCCAGACCTCGGCGCCGACGCGTTCGGCGGCAACTTTGGCCACGTCGGGATCGATATCGACGACGGAGTAGATGCGGCTGTGGGGATTGTTTTCCCAGTGCTCGATATGGCTCTTTTCAAAAATGTCGCCACAGCCGACGACGCAGATGTTGAGCTGGTCCATTTTGTGCCTCCTCAGGCGAGCGTTTTTTTTGCTTCGGCGGCGGTGTACTGGACCTCGTCCAGCGTGCCCAGACCGAACATGCAGGCGGCGATGCCGATCTCGTTGAGGACGTAGTCGAACGCCTCCTGGGCGACCAGGCGGCCGCCGGCCATCGTCTTGATGCCGATCACCGGTCGGCTGCTGTTGCGGATCGCCTCCAGGGCCGAGTCGGGGGTGGGCAGCATGAAGACGCCGGGTTTGTTGAGCGGGGTGATGTAGCCATCGAAGCTGACATTCCCCTCTTCGAGAGCGGGGATGGTGATGCCGGGGTGATGGACGCTGGTGACCACGGCGTCGAAGTGCTTTCTCAGGAAGGTGATGTACTCTTCGATCAGGTCGAAGCGGCCGGCCGGGGCGAGCAGGTCGATTTCGGCACCCGGGTCGGCGATCAGCAGGTCGAAGCCGTCGAAGAAGCCGATATAGCGCTCGAAGCTGGCATAGTCGATTTTCATCCGCCCGATCTCTTCCGGCGTGTAGGGGGGGACTTCTTCAAAGTTGACCAGGGCGTCGTCTTCGATGCCGTGTCCTCCGGTCAGGTAGCCGACGATCGGGTCGTTTGCTAGATAGTCGCGGTAGGTCTGGCCGTAGCGCTCGAAGGCATTCTTGTCGAAGTTGGCGTGCACTCGGTGCTGGTCGACCGGCTGGCCGTCGAGAGTGATGGGGACGACGATGAAGGGGAGGGTGCCGATCTGGATGCCGGCCTGCTGGGACGCCTTCCAGACGGCGGTCAGGTGCTGACGGTTGAGGTGGGGCACCATGTGGTCGGTCTGGACTATGGTGATTCCCTGTCCGGCCATGTAGGCGAGCACGTCGACGATCCGCTGGACATCGGAAAAGTGGTCGAGCATTTCCCGGTCGCGCTCTGGGCTGACGTAGCCGCAGCCGTCGAATGGGTGGATACCCATGATGAGGCGCGGGATTTCGACCTTGCCGATGGCTACGGTGGGGATGGTGCAGGCTTCGAGGTAGGTCTTCATATGGGTCTCCTTCTCCGGGCATCTACTGGACGGCTGTTCTCCGTGTGTGGCGATTCGCTCACTATACGATACGGTGCGGGGGGATCGATTTCAACCCACGCCCTTGCCAGGCGGCCCGGGATGTGCGAACGTATGCGGCGGAATCAAAAATCTATATTTCGGAAATTTCTATTTTTCCATCGAACAGGAGATACAGCATGCTGCCGAGAGAAAGGGTCTTTGCCGCTCTGGAGCACCGGGAAGCGGATCGCATTCCGTGGGGGGAGCACTCGATCGATTACAACGTGTACGAGGATATCTTGGGGCGCGAGACACTCGTGCAGGCGAAGATGAAGGAGACGCAGGCTTACTGGGATGGGCGGCGGGACGAGGTGGTGGAGTGCTACAAGCGAGACCGGCTCGATCTGGTGCGGGCGCTGGAGATGGATATCGTCTTTGTCGGTGGGGTGGCTCCCAAAGGACATCGGCCGGAGCCGCTGGAGAAGCTGGACGAGGAGACTTACCGGGACAAAGGGGGGAATATCTTTCGCGTTTCGGCGACGACGCACGATTTGATGCCGTACGAGCGAAACGTCGAGAATTACACGCCGCCGACGATCGAGTCACTCCAGGAGCAGATCGATAAACTGGACGAGCAGCCGCTGGGCGATCCGGAGGATTCCCACTGGGAGCTGGTGCGCCACGCGGTGGCGGAGATGAAGGATACGCACTTCATCATGGTGACGTGCGGGGATCTTTCCTTTCCGGGGTTCGGGGCGACCGAGGAGGAATCCTGGATGAGCCTGGTGCTGCAGCCGGAGATTTGCACCAAGATCGCCGAACTGCAGGGGAAGCGGATGGTGCGCGAGGTGGAGCTGTACGCGCAGCTGGGGGTGGATGGGATCATGCCGTGCGGCGATCTGGGTAGCAGCACCGGACTGATGGCCAGTCCGGAGATCTACTGCGGGATGGTCTATCCGTGGCACAAGGCGCACTCGGAAGCGGCGCACAAGCACGGACTGAAGATCCTCAAGCACTGTTGCGGTCACACCTGGCCGATCATCAACGAGCTGGCCGAGGTGTACGACGCGTACGAGGCGATCCAGGGGACGGCGGGGATGGATATCGGTGAGTTGAAGAAGAAGGTGGGAGATGAGATCTGTCTGTGGGGGGGAATCTGGCACGAGCACATCATTCTGGGGGATGTGGAGGATATCCGCGCGGATGCGCGCTATGCGTTCGAGCACGCGGCGCCGGGTGGGGGGTTTATCATGGGATCGACCCACTCGATTGCCGTGGATGCGAAGCCGGAGAACGTCCTGGAGATGAAGCGTTGCCGGGATGAGTGGGGGATCTATCCGATCGATCCGGGGCGGTTTGTGTAGAGAGGGAGATGGGTGGAGCCGCCCGCTTGTATTGCGTAACTTGGGACGAGGTCGGCGGGAGATTCCCGTCCATTTGAGAGAGAGGAGATCATGGCGACAAGAGATGAAATTGCGGCGCTTGGGAGATCGGGAGCGGAGTCGGTATTCGGATACGTCGAGCGGACGGCCGAGGTGGTGGAGGATGGGATTCGCTGGGAGACGCTGGATTACAATAACGAGCTGAACTACAATCCCAGCATTTTTAATGGGGTTGCGGGGATTTGCATATTTCTGGCGGATTACTTCAAGCTGACGGGAGAGGAGCGGGCGCGGGAACTGGCGCTGGACGGGCTGCGCTGGTGCTCGCGGCAGGAGCTGGAGCGGTCGTACTTCGCGCTCTACTTCGGGTGGACGAGCGTGCTGATGGGGTGGCTGCATCTGGCGAAGGTTACGGGGGATACGGGGCTGTTGAAGAACTGTCAGGATGATATTGAGACGCTGTTGAAGTGGGATATTGGGCCGGTGACGGATGTTATGGGAGGGGCGTCGGGGAACGGTTTCTTCCTGCTGCGGCTGTGGGAGGCTACCGGGGACGAGCGGTATCTCGAAGGGGCGGTGCGCCACGCCGAGTGGCTGCGGGAGCAGGCGGTGCGGGACGAGAAGGGGTGCTACTGGCCGATGAAGGTGGGGGCCGATGAGCCGGCCTACTATCTGGGTGCTGCCCATGGGAGTTGCATGATCGGCTACTTCCTGATCGCGCTGCATGAGGCGACTGGAGAGGAGAGTTGGGGGGAACTGGCGCGGGAAGTGCTGGAGACGCTGTCGAAGGAGGCGAAGGCGGATCATGGCGGGCTGAACTGGCCGCCGCTGCTGGGGATGGAGGAGGCGGGGGCCTGTCAGTGGTGTCACGGGGCGCCTGGGGTCGGTCTGGTGTATACAAAGGCTTATGAGGTCTGGAAGGAGACCGGGTATTTGGAGACGGCGGAGGCGGCCGGTGAGGCGGTCTTCGCATACGGAGACGTGCGCGAGAATCCGAGTCAGTGCCACGGCCTATCCGGCAACGCGGAGCTGTTTATCGAGCTGTATCGGATCACCGGAAAGGAGCTCTGGCTGGAGCGGGCGCACGCATTTGCGCAGCTGGCTTTCGATTACCGTGAGACGGATGTGGAGGGGGAGATGTGGTCTGCGGATGAAAAGGGGCTCTTCTCGCCGGATTTCATGTGCGGGGCGACCGGGACGGGACACTTCTTCCTGCGGCTGTGGAAGCCGCAGGAACTGCGCATGCCGATCTCTTGAGGGAGTGAATTTTGTCGATGGGCGATAAGCGAATACTCGCGCGGCTATCTCTGGGGCCGGGTCCGGAGCGACTGGCCGGGTTTGAGGAGATTTTCGAAAAACGGGTAGCGCCGCTGCTGGTAAAGCACGGGCTGGTGGACGGTTTTGTGCCGGATCGAGGGGGTGGAGAAGGGGTGTTCAGTCGGGTATTCGAGCTGTCGGATCGATCTCAACTGCGGGTGATATACAAGGCACTGGTGGAGGATGCGGACTGGCAGGAGCTGCTCGGGAAATTGGGGGAGGAGTTTGGGTCTCCGCGGCGGGATGGATTGATTCAGCATCAATTTGGCTGGTATTCGACGCCGGCAGGGGAAGGGCGACGGGTAGAGGCCGGGGTGGGACAGGGGCACTGGCAGACTTACGATGTGACTGATGGGCTGGCCAGCGGGCATGTGAACTGCATCACCCAGGATCGCAGGGGGAATCTATGGTTCGGTACGCGGGGAGGAGCGAGTTGTTTCGACGGCCAGACTTGGCGAACATACACCACCAGAGATGGACTGGTGCAGGACAAAGTGTCCGCTGTTTTTGAAGATCGATCCGGTAATCTGTGGTTTGGTATGGAGAGAGGAGGGGTGAGTCGGTTCGATGGTCGGCAGTGGACGAGATTCACCGCTGAAGAGAGTCTGGCCGAAGGTGGAATAAGTGACATTTGCGAAGATTTATCCGGAAATTTGTGGCTTACTACATGGCAGGGGATTTGTCGATACGATGGTCGATCGTGGACGCTCTTTAGCCAGAAGGACGGTCTGGCGGGGGGTGGGATGAAGTCTGTTTTTGTCGACGCTGAGGGGAATCTGTGGTGCGGTAGTTACGGTGGAATGGTGAGTCGGTACGACGGCTCCAACTGGTCAATTTTCAATCCGACGGGAAGACTCGGAGCAGGAGAGGTGACCTGCATCAAACAGGATAGATCTGGGGATTTGTGGTTTGGGACATGGCAGGGGGTTTGCCGATATGATGGGCGGACGTGGACTGTTCTTGCTCAAGAGGATGGTTTAATCACAAGCGGTATCTCTGCGATTTGCGAAGATCTGTCTGGGGATCTGTGGTTTGGGACGTGGCAGGGGGCTTGCCGAAACGATGGTCAGGTATGGAAGACCTTCACTATGGAAGACGGTCTGGCAAGCAGTCACCTGAACGACATATTCCAGGACAGGGAGGGATATCTGTGGATGGCGACGGTCGATGGTGTGAGTCGCTACGACGACCCCTCCTTTGCGCTTTTTACCAGAGATGACGGTCTGGGTGAAAATCGGTTGGAGTATCTCCATCAAGATAGAAAGGGAAATTTGTGGATTGGGTCGTCGGAAGGAGGTGTGAGTCGCTACGATGGCGAGAGCTTCACCACCTTCACTACCAAAGACGGACTTGCGGCAACCGTGTGGGCGATAGGTGAAGACCGGGAGGGGCGTATGTGGTTCGGGAGCCCCACGGGCGTGAGTCGTTACGATGGCGAGAGCTTCACCACCTTCACCACGGCAGATGGGCTGGGCGAGGACCAGGTAAGCACTCTCCAGAGCAATGTGTTGTCGATCCTCAGAGACAGTGGCGGGAGTATGTGGTTGGGTACGATGCTGGGAGGCATCAGCCGCTACGGTGATGAGAGTTTCACCACTTTCACTCAGGAAGACGGGCTGGGTGACGGCAATATTCAGCATATCGCCGAAGATCGAGACGGGAATATCTGGTGCTGCGGTGGGCGGCACGTGAGCCGGTTCGACGGCCGGCGGTGGGAGGATTTCACGTCTCTGGTCGGCGATGCGGCTTCAAGCGTGTACTGGATTCTTCAGGATCGAGGCGGAGATCTTTGGTTTGCCACTGAGGGTGAAGGGGTGTATCGCTACGACGGGAAGGATGTGACTCATTACACGACGGACGATGGCCTGGTACAGAACAGCATCTGGTCGATGTGCGAGGATCGGCAAGGTCACATCTGGTTCGGGACGAACGGAGGTGGGGCGAGTCGGTTCGACGGGCAGGTTTTTCAGACGCTGTCTCGGCGGGATGGGCTGGCGGGAAACAGGATACATCAGATACTCGAGGACGAGAACGGGGATTTGTGGTTTGCGACCGACAACGGGCTGACTCGGTTCCGGCAGCCGGAGCCGCTACCGCCGCCGGTGTACATCCGCTCGGTGGTCGCCGATAAGCGGTATGAGGAGGTGGATGCGGTGGAGGTGGCGGACAGCGTGGGGCTGGTCGCCTTTGAGTTCGGGGGAGTTAGCTTGAAGACGCGGCCGGGGGCGATGGTGTATCGGCATCGGCTGCGGGGGTATGAGGAGGATTGGAAGAACGGGTACGAGCGTCGGGTGGAGTATCAGAATCTGCCGGTTGGGGAGTATAGTTTCGAGGTGGTGGCGGTCGATCGGGATCTGGTTTATTCGGAGGCACCGGCTGTAGTCGAATTGAAGGTGATGCACGATGCCCGCGACGAGCAGATCGACGAGCTGGAGGAGCGGGTGCGGGAGCGGACCCGGGAGCTGGAGGAGACGCACCGGAAGCTGGAGGAGACCCAGGCGCGGTTGATCGACGAGCTGGAGGAGGAACTGCAGATCGCCCACGATATGCAGATGCGGCTGATGCCGGCGGGGCCGCCCCGGGTCGAGGGGGTGGAAGTGGCGGGGCGCTGCATTCCGGCCAACCACGTGGGGGGGGATCTGTTCCAGTACTTCGTTCCGAGTGAGAATCGTCTGACGCTGGCCATGGCGGATGTCACCGGGCACGCCATGGAGGCGGCGATTCCGGTGGTGATGTTCAGCGGGATTCTGCAGAACCAGATGGCGCGCGGCGATGGACTGGAAGAACTGTTTGGGAAGCTGAACGATTCGCTGCACGACATTCTCGATAGTCGAACCTTCGTCTGTTTCAGCATGGGGGAATTCGATATTGGCAGCGGCCGGTTTCGTCTGGCGAATGCGGGGTGTCCGTATCCGTATCACTTTCGGGCATCCAGTGGTGATATCGTCGAACTGCAGGTGGATGCGTATCCGCTCGGGGTGCGGGCCAGGACGGTCTATCGACTGGAGGAGACGCAGCTGGAGGCGGGGGACTGGCTGGTTCTCTGCTCGGATGGTATTGCCGAAGCAGAAGATCGAGATGGAGATCTGTTCGGTTTTGAGCGGACGGTGGAGGTGATCGGTGCGGGATGTCGAGATGGGCTATCCGCTGAAGCTTTGATCGAGCGGCTACTCGCCGAGGTGAAAGGTTTCTGCGGCGGGGCGGCGCAGGGGGATGATCAGACGATTGTGGCGATGAGGGTGAGGTAGTTCGGGTTTTCCGGAACCAGGGAGACGGGGATTCGCGTTAGAGGGGCGAATCCCCGTTTCTGTGTCATCCCGAATTCGTGCGGATGAGCGAGCACTGCTGATGGATCGAGTAATGTTTCATAATGGATGAAAGGTATGGATGCCGATTCGACAAAAGTCGACGCCGACGCTGAGGTAGCCGCGGCCAGGCGATCGGATCAGATCCGTTTGTTGAAGTGGTACTACTTGCTCGCCGGGGCCAACACCGCGTTTGCGCAGTGCACGTTCGGGGGCGGTATGTTTCCGCTGTATCTGAAGGAGCTGGGGCTGAGTGCGCAGCGGATCGGCGCGTTGATGGGCGTGATTCCATTTATGCAGGTGCTGGCGCTGTTTGCGACGCCGCTCATCGAACGGCTGGGCTATCGGCGCAGCTACCTACTCTTCTACGGGTCGCGGAAGTTTACGATCATGGCGCTGATTCTGGCTCCGTGGGTGCTGAGCATCTTTGGAACCGGGGCGCTGTTCCGGTTTGTGGCTGCGTGCATTCTGCTGTTCGGCGTGCAGCGGGCGCTGGGGGAGACGGCGTACTATCCGTGGCTGAAGGAGGTGGTGCCGGACAGCATTCGGGGTCGGGCGCAGGGCATGGCCAATCTGTGCGGTGCGCTGGCGTCGGGAGTGGGATTCGGTCTGGCCGGTTTTTTCGTCGATTACAGTGGGGATCTCGGTCTGGGGCGCTTCGGGGGGTTTCAGGCGGGCTATTTCTTTTTTGCGTGCGTCGGACTGGTGGGGATTGCGTCGGCCATGCGCATGGTCGGCGGGCAGCCGGTCGAACGGCATCCGGACCGTCCACCTTTTTTGAACCGGCTGCGCGAGGCGGCGCGGGACAGGCGGTTTTTGATGTTTTTGGTGGGTGCCGGTGTTTTGCAGGGCAGCGCCACGGTCTTTGGGACCTTTATGGCGCTGTACGCCAGGGAGCTCCTGGGGATTCCGAGCGGCACGGTCGTGCAGATGAGCATCGCCACGATGGCCGGGGGAGTGACCACCGGATATCTCTGGGGGAGGGCCGCCGATCAGTACGGCAGCCGCAGGATTCTCATACTCCTATTTTCTTTGCTCGCCTGTATGCCTCTCGCGTGGATGTGGCTGCCATCGCTTCCCGCTGCGGCGATGTTGCCGGCTACGGCCGTCGCCTATTTCCTCTTCGGAGGGATGTTCTTCGGGGCTATGGCCGCTTCGTTTCGGCTGATGTACAACTCCATTATACGGGAAGAGAAAAAGGGGGAATACCTGGCCATCCGCTATGCGGTCGTCGGGATTATTGCCGGCAGCATGCCGACGCTGGCGGGACAGAGTGTCGGCCTTTTCGAGGGAATCGGAGGGTCGTATCTGGGGCTGCCGCTCACGCCCTTTACGCCGCTGTTCGCCATACTCGCCGCGGTGTGGGCGGGGACCGCCTGGCTGTTTAGTCGCATTCGGGAGAGTGGTGACGGCTAATGGAATTTGGCGAAAGTAATTGCTTTTCCGCAGGGCCCTCCCGAGGCCGTAATCGTTGCCAACGATCTCTGCCGTGCCTGCATTAATCCGCCTGATCAGGGCTGAACAGGTGACAGGATATGCAGTGGGCTTCTGGGAATTCTGTTAACTCCGGTACCGTCTGCGAGCAGTGGGGCAGCTTTGATGGACAGCGGGGGTGGAAGGCGCAGCCGGGGGGCAGGTTGCCGGTGTCGGCCACCTCTCCGGTGAGTCCGTATTCCATTCTCTGGTCCGGGTCCGGATTGGGAACGGAGGCCAGGAGGGCGGTAGTGTAAGGATGTTTCGGCGATGCGAATAATGTCTGGGTGGGTGCCAGCTCGACGATGCGTCCGGCGTACATCACGGCGATCCGGTCGCAGATGTGTTTGACGACGCTGAGGTCGTGGGCGATGAAGATATAGGTCAGTCCGAGGTCGGCCTGCAGCTCCTGCAGCAGGTTGATCACCTGGGCCTGGACCGAGACGTCCAGTGCCGATACCGCTTCGTCGCAGATCACCAGGGACGGGCGCATGATCAGGGCTCGGGCGATGCCGATGCGCTGGCGCTGGCCGCCGCTGAAGGCGTGGGGGTAGCGGGTGCGGTGCTCCGGTTTCAGGCCGACGCGCTGGAGCATGTCAGTCACTCGATCTTCGAGTTCCGTGCCTTTTGCCTGGCTGTGTATGACCAGAGGCTCGCCGACGATGTCGCGCACGGTCATGCGCGGGTTGAGGCTCGAGAAGGGGTCCTGGAAGATCATCTGCATCTGCGTGCGCAGCGGCTTGAGCTGCTTGCGGTCGAGCTGGGCCAGGTCGATGACGCTGCCGTCGTGGCGGAACAGGACCTGGCCGCTGGTGGGCTGTAGCGCCCGCAGGATGGCGCGGCCGGTGGTGGTTTTGCCGCAGCCGGACTCGCCGACCAGGCCGAGAGTTTCGCCCGGCATCAGGTCGAAGTTGATCTGGTCCGCCGCCCTCACCAGCCCTACCTGTCGGCGCAGAAAATTTTTGGCGTAGATGGGGAAGTGCATGCACAGGTCCTGGACCTGGAGGATCGGCTGCTGGTCGCGGGTCATGATCCGTCCTCGATGTCGGCGTGACGCAGGCAGGCGACGCCGTGTCCGGGTGCGACCTGCTCCATGGGGGGCGGATCGGCGACGTCGCATTGCCCCGGGACAGCGTACGGGCAGCGGGGGCTGAATGGGCATCCGGGGGGGCGCTCGGACAGGGATGGGACGCTGCCTTCGATCGAGGGGAGACGCTCCTTGTCCATGGCCAGGCTGGGGAGGGATTTCAGCAGGCCCATGGTGTAGGGGTGGCGCGGCGCCTTCAGCAGCGTGCGCACGTCGGCCTGCTCGACGATGCGGCCCAGATACATCACGGCGACGTCGTCGCAGAGCTGGGCGATGACACCCAGGTCGTGGGTGATGAGCAGGATCGACGTCCCCATGTCGCGCTGGAGGTCCTTCATCAGGCGCATGATCTGCGCCTGGATGGTGACGTCGAGGGCGGTCGTGGGCTCGTCGGCGATGAGGATCTCCGGGTCGCAGACCAGCGCCATGGCGATGACCACGCGCTGGCGCATGCCGCCGCTGAGCTCGAACGGGTACTGGTCTATGCGCTGCTCCGCACCGGGAATGCCGACCTGGCTCAGCATCTGTACGGCCCGCTGTCTGGCCTCTTCTTCGGTGACGTCCTGGTGCAGCCGGATCGCTTCGCAGATCTGGCTGCCGACGGTGTGGACCGGGCTAAGGGCAGTCATCGGTTCCTGGAAGATCATGCTGATCTTGCCGCCGCGGATCTGGAACAGGGGGTCTGAGCGCTCGTCCAGGTCGGTGATCTCTACGGGATCTCCGTCTCTGGGGTAGAAGCGGATGCTGCCGGACTCTATGCGTCCGGGCGTTTGTATCAGCTGCAGGATGGAGTAGCTGGTGACCGATTTGCCGCAGCCGGACTCGCCGACGATGCCCATGATCCGGCCGCGCTGCATGGTCAGGGAGACGCCGTCCACGGCGCGCACCGTTCCCTCCTCGGTGTCGAAGCAGACCCGCAGGTCTTCTATGATCAGAACTTCGGTTTGCACCGGCAGCCCGCTCAGTTGTAGGGATCGGCGGCGTCGCGCAGGCCGTCGCCCATGAGGTTGAAGGCCAGCACGGCCAGGATGACGAAGAGACCGGGCAGCAGCAGCCACGGCGTCATCACCACCGCCTGGTAATTCTGCGCCCGCTGCAGCAGCACGCCCCAGCTGACCACGGGGGGCCGGAGGCCGATGCCGAGGAAGCTGAGGGCGGTCTCGCCCAGGATCATCCCGGGAACGGCCATGGTGGCGGAGGTGATGATGTGGCTGAGGAAGGAGGGGAGCATGTGGCGGAAGATGATGCGGGGGCGGGATGCGCCCAGCAGATCGGCGGCGACCACGAACTCCTCCTCGCGCAGCGACAGGAAGCGGCCTCGCACCACCCGTGCCAGTCCGGTCCAGCCGAGGAAGGAGAGGATGATGGTGATGCCGAAGTAGATCTTGATGCCGGACCAGGCCGGGGGCAGGGCCGCGCTCAGCGCCATCCACAGAGGCAGCTGGGGCATGCACTGGATCACTTCGATCAGACGCTGGATCAGGTTGTCCACCCAGCCGCCTATATAGCCGGCCACCCCTCCGAGGATGATGCCGAAGACGAAGGTCATGAGCACGCCCACCAGTCCCAGCGTCAGTGAGACGCGCCCTCCGTATACGACCCGACTGAACATGTCACGCCCCAGTTTGTCGGTGCCAAAGAGATGGATATAGCCGCCGTCTGCGGTGCCGAACAGGTGCAGGCTTGCCGGGATCAGGCCCCAGAACTTGTAGGGGGTGGACTGGACGAAGAAGTGGATGGGGTAGCGCAGTTGCGGGTCGGGGGTGTACTCGCGGCGCCAGGTTTCGGGGTTTACCGAGAGTTTGTATCCGTACACGAAGGGGCGCAGGTGGATGTCGCCCTCTGTATCGATGAAGCGAATGCGCTGCGGTGGGCACTGGACGGTGCGGGGGTTGCGCTGGTTGGGGCCGTAGGGGGCGATGAGCTCGCAGAAGGCGGCGCTCAGGTAGAGCAGCAGCAGCAGGACGGCAGAGATCAGGGCCAGCCTGTGGCGCTTGAAGCGGAGCCACATCAGCTGCCACTGAGATGCCGTGCCCAGGTCGCGTTGACCTGTGGTGCGCTCGTTTGAGGCTTCTGTCGAAATCTCACTCATAGCGAATGCGCGGGTCCACGACCGCCAGGAGCAGGTCGGAGATTAGGGTGCCGATTACGGTCAGTGAACTGAGGATGAGGATGAAGCTGCCGGCCAGATACATGTCCTGGCTCATCAGTGCCTCCAGCAGCAGCGGCCCGGTGGTGGGCAGGTCCATGACGACGGAGACGATGGCCGAACCCGAGAAGAGGGCGGGTAGCATCCAGCCGATAGTCGAGATGAACGGGTTGATGGCCAGCCGCACCGGGTAGCGGAGGATGAGTCGAACGGGACGGAGTCCTTTGGCTCGGGCGGTGACGACATACGGTTTCTTGAGCTCGTCGAGAAGGTTGGCGCGCATGACGCGGATCATGCCGGCGGTGCCGGCGATGCCCAGAACCAGCATTGGCGCCCAGATGTGCTTGAGCAGGTCGGCGACGCGCGCCATGCTCCACGGGACGTCGATGAATTCGGGTGAGAAAAGCCCGCCGACGCTGATGCCGAACCACTCGTGCGCGCCGTACATGATGAGCAGCGCCAGCATAAAGCCGGGGGTAGCCATGCCCAGGAGGGCGAACACGGTCATGCCGTAGTCGAGGAGGGAGTACTGTCGAACCGCAGAGTAGATGCCGATCGGCAGCGCCAGCGACCAGGTGAACACAATGCTGGCCAGGGCGATCAGCACGGTCAGGAACAGGCGCTCGCTGATCAGGTGGCTCACCGGCTGCTGATAGACGATCGAGTAGCCCATGTCGCCGCGCACGAAGCCGCTGATCCAGCGGCCGTACTGGATGTGCAGCGGGTCGTCCAGGTGGTACATGGCACGCAGCGCCTCTATGCGTTCCATGGAGACGCGCTGGCCCTGTTGCTGCAGGTCCTGGATGGTGGACTCGATGATGTCTCCGGGCGGCAGCTGGATCAGCACGAAGCTGATTACCGAGATGATGAAGAGGGTGGGTATCATCCCCAGCAGGCGACGGACGATGTAGAAGGCCACGGTCTATTATCCTCACGCGAGAGTGTCATTGAATCCGGAGTCGCCAGTGAAATAGCTCGCTGCAGATCGCAACTCTCCGGGTTTCAACTTTATCGATTCAGATACCAGGTCTCCGGATGATACGGTAGACTCCAGCGGTTGTCCCATCCCCAGTAGCCCCGCTCCGGCACGTTGCGCAGTGTGTTGTGGACAACCACCGGCTGGGGTGCCAGTCCCAGCGTGCCGATGGCCCACAGGTTTTCCGCCTGGGAGCGCAGGATCTGCTTGCCCAACCAGAGGCGGCGGTCGATGTCCAGGGTGGTGGTCATCTCGACCCACCAATCGATCAGCTGCACGATTTTGGGAGGGGGCTTCTCCCCCCGCGCCCCTTCGCTGAGATACCAGTCGGCCCACTGCACCCAGTGGCACTCCTCCCAGCCGGAGTGCATTGGCACGAACCAGAACGGCTCGGAGGGGAAGAGGATGTCGGAGGTCCGGTCGGCGTGCCACAGCGTCATCTCCATCATGTTGCCGCGCGCCCGCGTGCCCTGGAGGCTGGCGGTCACCTGCTTGATGCTGAGCTGGACGCCTATGGCGCGCCAGTATTCGGTCACCAACTCCATGGTGATCCCCTTGGGGGTCTCGATGTCGACCCATTCCAGGGTCAGGCTGAGAGGCTCGCCCGAGGGTTTTTCGCGGATCCCGTCGGAGTCGGAGTCGATCAGGCCGATGTCGTCCAGCAGGCGGTTTGCGGTCACTGGATCGTACTCAGTGTGCGCACGAGCGTATGCCTTTTCGTAAAAGATGCTGGATGGGATGACGTGGACCTGGCGCGGCGTCGCCCTGCCGAAGTAGACCACGGTGTTGATCTCTTCCCGGTTGATCGCCAGCGAGAGGGCTCTGCGGAAGCGGAAGTCCTGGAAGATGGCGCGCAGTTCCAGATCGGCGGAGGTCAGGTTGGGCTGGATGACCACATCCACGCCGTGCAGTCTGTTCCAGATGTGGGTTCGGTAGTTGTTCGGTTTCTCGCCGAGTTTGAACAACGGGATGTCCTGGGTCTCGATGCCGTTCCCCGAGAAGTGCACCTGTCCTGTGGAGGTGCGCGCGGCGATCACTTCGGCGTTGGTCACCTGCATCACCCGTATGGAGTCGACGTAGGGGAGCTGGTTGCCGGCCGGATCGATCTTCGGGTAGTACGGGTTGCGCTCGTACACGTGCATGGTCGGCGATTTGCGCACCATATAATAGGCGTCCATGGTCGGCGTGCCGGATGGGTCGGCCATGCCGTTGCCGCGGACGGCGTTGAAGTAGGCCATCCAGCTGATGAAGCCCTTGCGCTCGGATTCGGCGTCCAGCTCTTCGGGGTCGACGAAGGTGGGATGGAAATCTTTGAGGAAGTGGCCGGGGGCGTAGAAGCCGTTGCCGTGGTGGGCCAGCTCGTTGACGAAGAAGGGGTGTGGCTCGGCGAAATCGAAGCGCACGGTTTCCGGGGCCGGAGCGGTCACCTGCGCGCCGATCCAGCGGGGGTTCATGGCCGGGGTCAGCTCGTCGTGGGAGAGGATGTGTTCGAACCAGAAGAGGAAAGCTGCGGATGTGAAGGGGTGTCCGTCGGACCACTTCAGTCCCGGTCGCAGCTGGAGTTCGAGAACCTTCCCGCCTTCGCTGTAGCGCCAGCTCTCGGCCAGGTTGGGGAGGATGCCGCTCACCTGCGGGTCCATAATCAGCGGCGGCTCCAGGCTACGCACCACGGAGCCGTCCGCATTGAAGCAGCGCAGGGTGCCGCCGTGCCGGCCGATTTCGTGCGTCGGCACGATGATGTAGGGGTCATCGGGCAGGCGCTGTTCCAGCGGGGGCAGGACTCCGGCCGTTACGCGCGTCGCCAGCATGGGCGCTTCAGTGAAGTGGGTCAAGCCGACTTCGGAGGCGCGTCGAGGAGGATGGAACCAGGCTTCGGGCCACGCGTCGTCGGGCAGGTCCGCTCCCTTTAGCGGGACGGCACTGAGTACGGCTGCAACGATCAGCGCGAGGATGGAGCGCGGCAAAGGGATCCTTTCGCTCGGTGAATGGGATAGCGTACGGAGCATAAGATAGAGGCCAATGTCCGTCAAGGTTTGCGATGGACTGGGCGACGCCTATTCGCGCGTCGGATATCGAGCGCTACCATGGCGATGGTCTCTTTTGTTTTAGCCATCACACCTTCGCCTTGGTCGGGATCAGGACAGGCATTTGTCCATGGATTCTGCCAGCTCCCGGGCGTAGTTGCTGAAGCGCTTCTCGTCGTACCAGCCCATGCGCAGGTAGTGCTTGATGTCGTCCCAGAAGCGATAGAACCGAAAGCGCATCCAGAACGCCGCGTCGAGCTTGATCTCCTGGAGGTAGCGGTCGAGCAGGCCGATGTCGGGTCGGGCGTTGGGCAGATGGAAGAGGTCGATTTCGGGGTCGGACCAGCCGGCGTCGATCGGGTCGATGATGCCGGTGAGTGTAAAGGTCTCGGGGTCGGCCATCATGTTCCAGGCGTTGTAGTCGCTGTGGACAAGGGAGGGAGGCTGGCCGGTATTGGCGAAGATGGCGTCGAGCGCTTCGCAGGAGCGGTCGACGACGGAGAGGACGTACGGGGAGTAGATGCTGCGATGGCGCGCGTCGTCGAGGGCGTCGTGATGGGCGGCGATGCGGGGACCGAGAGATGCAATCCAGGTGGGATGGAAGGGGCCATCGAGGGGGCCGAAGCCCTCGGGGTGAGTGACGGCGTGCCAGGCGAGCAGGTTTTCGATCACCGCGTCGACGAAGCGCAGGCGGGTGCGATCGTCGGGAAACTCCAGTTTGGAGGCGTTGACTCCGGGGATGAATTCCATGGTGAAGGCGTCGCAGGGGAAGTCGTCGGAGCGCAGGTGGACGGAGTAGACTTCGGGGACGCGGACGACGGCGTGCTGGCGCAGCTTGCGGAGCTGGCTGGCTTCGGCGACGGCGCGGTCTGGATGCCGATGGCACTTGACGATGAGGCGGTCCGGATCGGAGTGCAGGTCGATCCGATAGACGCGGGCGTAAAAACCTTCGCCGACTTTTTCGCAGGCGATGACCCGAGCGCCGAACTGCTCGGCGACCAGACGCGTCAGATGGTCGCCGTTTTCCAGCAGGTCGAGGTCGTAGGGGGTGGTGGACGAGGTCATGGCAATCTTTACCCGGGCGTTCCAGAAGAGGAATGGACGAAAAAAATCCCCGCTGGAAAAGATCCAGCAGGGATTTCTTCTTCGAGAAGAGCTTCTCTACTTGACCATGTCCTTGAGCTTCTTCAGCGGCAGGACCTTGACCACGGTGCTGGCCGGCTTGGCGGCGACGTCCATGGTCTCGCCCGGGCGGAAGGGATTGGGCACGCCCTTCTGAGCCTTGCGGGCCGGCTTCTTGATGGTCTTGACCTTGAGCAGACCGGGCAGGGTGAAATTGCCGACGGCGTTCTTCTTGACGTGGCGCTCGATTACGTCGGCCAGTTCGTCGAGGACGGCGGCGACATCTTTCTTGGCCAGGCCGGTGTTCTCGGCGAGGTCGGCCAGGAGCTGGGTCTTGGTCATGGCCTCTTTCAAGGCGGTTGCTTTCTTAGCCATTTTAACTATCTCCCCTTTTTTATGAGTAAAAATGACGTTTAAAGATAGACGGGATTGCGCACCGGTGCAATGGGAAAAACGCTTATATATAGGGGAAAAAGCGTTTTTTTGGCGAAAAAAGGGGCTATGGTTGACTCTGCGGGTGAAAGGGGAGGGAAATCCTGCGCATTTTTTTGTTTTCCATGGTGGTGAAGGGGAAAAGGGATGGGAAAGGGGTTGCTCGGAGAACCCTAAGTTTTTACGCTGCCGATGACTTGAGCAAGAGTCAGGGGCCGACCGCGTCGACTTCGATTTCGACCAGCATCTGCGGATCGATCAGCGATTTTACCTCCACCATGGTGGTGGCCGGCGGGTGATCGGCAAAAAAATCTCGATGCGCCCGGCCGTACTCCTCCCAGCGGGTGATATCGGTGACGAACATGCGGGTGCGGACCACGCAGCTGCGATCTGCGCCCAGGTCGGCGAGTGCCTTTTCGACGATCTCCAGACAGCGCTGGGTCTGGGCGTAGCCGTCGCCGGGGGCGAAGGTCGCGCCATCCTCTCCGACCGGAGCGGTGCCGGTGACGTAGATGTGATCGCCGGCGCGGACGGCGCGGCAGTAGCCGACCTGTTGTTCCCAGGGGGCTCCGGAAAAGGTGCGTTCGAAGTTCAAGGCGCGCTCCTTGCGAATGTGCGGTGGTGGTAGGTACGAGACAGATGATGAACGAGTTACGGAGAATGTTGCAGGTAGCATTCGATCGCCCTGCGAAAGGAGTCGAAGGCCAGGGTTTCGAAGTCGATTTCCCGGGGATGAACGACGGTGACTTCGGCGATCTCTTCGCGCGCAATAGCGGCGGACAGGTCTGCGGCTCGACAGACGAAGTAGGCGTCGGTGGAAAAGTAGGTGACGCCTTTATAATGATACTCGTTGCTGAAGGAGGCCAGGTAGGCGGTGACTTGGACGCGAAGGCCGACCTCCTCTTCGATCTCGCGGAGCAGGGCCTGCTCCAGGGATTCGCGGTAGTCGGCAAAGCCGCCGGGGAGGCCCCAGTATCCCTTGCGGGGCTCGCGTTCCCGACGGACCAGGAGGATGCGACCGTCGCTTTCGACGATGCCGGCTACGGCGGCGGCGGCGTTGTGATAGTATTCGAAGTTGCAGGCGCGGCAGCGGAACGCCTTGGTCTGGTGGACGGCGATGTCGCGGCTGGCGCAGCTGGGGCAGTGGATGAAGCGGGTGAGTTCGAGCATGTCGTCCATCGAGAAATTATATGGAATTGGGATAAGTCCGCTGCCAGTTCTGCTTGCCGAAGTTCTCGTTACTCCATAGCACATTGTTGGGATCGAGCCCCTTGTCGACGTGCGAGACGGAGAGGGAGCGCATGATCTCGCGGGTGAGTTCGGCGTCCAGTTCCAGATATTTTTGCAGGTGCGCCGGGTCGCCGACCAGGTTGTGCTGTTCATCGGGATCTGCCTCCAGATCGAAGAGCAGGAGTTCGCCGGTGGCGTATTTGTGCAATTTCCAGCGGCCGTCGAAGTTCATCCAACCGCCCGATGTCATGCCGACGACGCGTCGGCGTTGGCGCGGGCTGTCGATGCCGAGTTGGGGAAGGGGGATGGAGTCGACGTAGTCCGGAGGTTGGCAGCCGCCGAGGTGGAGCAGAGTAGCGGTGATGTCGCCGAGTTCGACCAGGTCGTCGCAGACAGCCGCTCCTTCGGCTTCGGGAAGGCGGATGAGCAGGGGGACGCGGGTGCTGGACTCGTAGAAGGAGCCCTTGCCGATCAGGTCGTGGTCGCCCAGGTAGTCGCCATGATCGCTGGAGAAGAGGATGATGGTATTGTCGAGCAGGCCCTTCTCTTCAAGAGAGTCGAGGATCTGGCCAACCTCGGTATCGATCTGAGTGACGAGGGCGGCGTAGTGGGCGCGGATTTTCTTTTTGTGCGCGTCGGTGAACTCGGTGTAATCGGCGCCGTTCCAGGCCGCCTTGTTGCCGCTGATATTGCCCGCGCGCAGTTTGGGGGTGTCTCCCGGCACGGCGGGAACGGCATCGGGCATATCCTCGGGGTCGTATTTTTCCAGGAATTCGGGCGCCGGATCGTACGGACAGTGAGGTCCGGGGAAGCCGACCATCATGGCGAAGGGAGCTTCGTCGCCGTAGGTGCGGATGAAGCGACAGGCCTCCTGGCCGACGAAGCGGTCGACCTGGTATTCCCAGGGGAGCTGATTGACGATGGCACCCTTGTGCTCGTAGTATCCCTCGTGCTCGTTGCCGTGGAGTTTGCGGTAGCCGTGCTCGCGCAGGAAGCGATAGTAGTCGTCGCGGATGTAGGGCCAGCGCTTGTCCTCGGCGATCGACCGGTAGCGGAAGCCCATGCCGATGTCCCAGGGATAGAGGTGCATCTTGCCGATGGCTGCGGTATGATAGCCGCGCTCGTCGAGGAGTTCGGGCCAGGTGCGGATGCCGCAGGCGGCCAGGTCGGGCCGGAGCCACTGGCCGTTGCTGGTGACGCCGTTGGCGACGGCGTTGAGACCGGTCAGCAGTGAGGCGCGGGCGGGCACGCAGATGGGGGAGGAGGAGTAGGCGCGGGAGTAGCGAACGCCTCTGGCGGCCAGGCGATCGATGTTCGGGGTGTCGACGAAATCGGCGTCGGCACAGCCGAGGAAGTCGGCGCGCAGCTGGTCGGCCATGATGAAGAGGAGGTTGGGTTTGTCGGTCATAATGGCTGTACTCCGTCGGTGAAAATGAGATGCCGAGGCTCAAGATAGGGGGAGGGGTAATGAAGAGCAAGGAATGTGCGTAGAGGTGGAGGCGATTTACAAAGAGGCATTTCACCGCTATGATAGGAGCGAAGAGCGGACGCCGAACATATTTTGGCAAGGAGGGGATTGTGATTATTCGCGCATTTGCAAAGAGGGATCTGGCCGCGGCACTGCGCTTGTGGAACGACAGTGTGCAGCGGGGCGAGGTGTTGCTCAAGCGAATGGCTGAGCGGGATTTCCAGCGCATCCTCGAGGGGAATCCATCCTATGACGGCAGCTTCGACTTTGTCGCCGAAGAAGAGGGGAAGATCGCGGGCTATATCAGCGGTATCACCAAAAAGGTGTTTTTGCCCAAGGAAACGGCCGAGAACACGCCCGGGTATCTGACCGCGATCTTCGTGGATGCCGATCACCGTCGGCGGGGAATCGGCACGGCGCTCCTGCAGGCGCTGCTGGACGCGTTCCGCAGGGATGGAAAGAGAGATGCCGTCTGCTTTTCCAGCAACCCGATCGATCTGGGATGGACGATCCCGGACACGCCGGGGCACGATCACAACAATATGCCAGGCGTCGATATCGAGTGCGCGGGGTATCCCTTTCTGCACGAGAACGGGTTCGCCGATGTCGCTGTGGAAGTGGCGATGTATCTGAATCTGAGCGACTATCGGGAGACGCCGATCGTCGAGGAACTGCAGGAGAAGCTGCTGGGTGAGGGGATTCGCACCGGGCGTTACGATGTGGGGCTGGGGTACGATTTCGATCGGATGTGCGATCACGTGGGCAGCGAGTACTGGCGCAGCGTGCTGCGCGAAGAGACGCAAAAGAGGGATCCGCGACCCATTTTGGCCGCCACGCACGAAGGGCATATCGTGGGTTTTACCGGACCGGTCGACAGGGAGGACAGTGGCCGTGGTTGGTTCACCGGCATCTGCACCGACCCGGATTTTGAAAAGCGGGGTATTGCGACGGTGTTGTTCAACCTGCTCATGCGGGAGTTTATTCGGAAGGGGGCGCTGTTCAGCACGCTGTTTACGGGGGATACCAGCCATGCACAGCGCCTGTATCTGCGCACCGGTTTTGAAATCAAGCGCCGGTTTGCGCTGATGAAAAAGCCGCTTATAGAGGAATAGGGAGAGAAAGATGGAAAGGGAACAGACAGCGCGGAAGGATGGGGTCCTCCACGTTCGGCCCCGGTATTTCCGGCTCTACACCGATCCGGGCGTCGAACTGGCGGAGGAGAATTTTCGCTACCGAGAACTGGACTGGGCGATTCCGCTCCAGCGGGCGGCGCTGATCAGTCTGGATGTGTGGGATTTTCACTTCGCCCGGGACACGCTGGAGCGGATTGAGGAGATCACGGTCGGGCGGATCGCACCACTGGTGGAGGCTTGCCGCACCGCGGGCCTCCAGGTCATCCACGCACCTGCGGGGCCGGTGGCGCAGAAACAGGCGAACTGGGTGAAGCTGATTCCCGAGGAGGGGAAACCCCAGCCGGTGTGGCCCGGCTCCCCGGACTGGCCGCCCGCCGAGTTTCGCCGCAAGCAGGGGAGTTATGCGGAATACGCGCGGCCGGATGAACCGCAGGATGCGGAGCGGAATCGCCATCGGGAGGAGAAGCGCGACTTCCACCCGGCCGTGCGGCCGGTCGGCGACGAGGCGGTAGTCCTCGACGGCGAGGAACTGCATCGCCTCTGTCATCGGCGCGGCATTCTGTTTCTCTTTTACGTGGGATTCAACACCAATGCCTGCATCGTGATGCGCGACTACGGCACCTTCGCCATGCACGCCCGGGGGTACGAAGCGATCCTGGTCCGCGACTGCACCACCGGCATGGAGACGCATGAAACCGTCGGGGAGCTGACCTGCACCCGGGGGCAGATCGCCACGCTGGAGCAGTTCGGCATATACACGGTGACCGCCGGACACCTGGGTGAGGCACTGGCGGAGAGGGAATCTCTCAAGTAGCTGCGAGACCGCGCAGTTCGACGTGCAGTTGGCGAATTTTGCCCCAGTCCTCCGCCTCCTGACTACCTGTCAGAATGTCCATCGCATCGCCCCGAACACCACGCGCCTGATTTCCGACGGCTGGCTGTCGAGGACGAAACCGGTGAATTCGGGGCGGTGTTCGTCGAGCAGGTTTTGTCCGACTATGGAGAGTTCCAGCCGGCGTCCGGGCCGCCAGGCCAGGCGCAGGTCCAGATCGGTATAGCCGGCTAGTGCAGAGGCGAATTCGACGGCTTCGGCTGCGAACCGGGGGCGGCCGAGCGGATTTACGTGGCGGAGAATGGCGTCTACTTGCACGTGGGCGCCCAGGTCCAGCGAGGGCCATAGATAGAACCGCAGTTCGGGTTCGGTGCCGGCCGGATGAGGCGCGCCCGCCGGCAGGTCGAAATCGACCAGCGCCCAGGTCGCGCGCAGCCGGCCGCGATCCAGTTTCCAATCGGCGACCAGCTCGCCGCCAAAGGTCGCCGCGTCTACCGGCTCGATGTCTCTCGGTCCGGGGGGCAGCCCCGGTGGTGGTGAGCCAGATGGAGGAGTGCCGGGCAGAGGTGCGAACGGCGATGGTACAAGCGGGACGAGGCGCAGACCGGCGTAGTCGTTGTAGTAGGCGGCCAGATCGAAAAAGAGTCCAGTGGCGGCGCGGAACCGGTAGCCCACCTCAAGTGCGCGCAGCGTCTCCGATTGGAAATCGGGTCTATTTGATACGAATGGATTTTCGGGCGGCTCAGAGGGGCCTTCGGGCAAATTGGAAAAATCCGGCGCGAAGCGGAAGTCGCTCAGAGCGGGGGTGCGCACCGCCCGCGTCACGGCCGCCCACAGCGCCTGGTTCTCATCCGGCGTCCAGATGATGCGTCCGCTGGGCTGGTACTCCAGGTCGGTGTACTGGTTGTGCTCCAGCTTGGTGCCCACCGCCAGGCGCAGCCGGCCGTCGATCAGAGCGGCCTCGCCGTGTACAAAAGCGCTGTACAAATCGCCGTCGGCGTCGGATGGTTCAAAGGATAGCTCGAACGATCCGCGGGTCTCATCGCGCGTGCGGCGATAGCTTAAGCCCCATATCAGGTCTCGATGCGGGCGTGGAGCGAAGTGGTGCTGAAAGTCGATTTCGTAAGCTTCACTCCTGGTATCGTTCAGACCGTCATCGCGCTCGTACAGATCGTAGTAGCCTTTGAGCGAGAAATCGGAGCGGGGTGAGAGCGCGCGGTGCCAGCGGGCCAGCAGGTGGCCGCCCGTGTGGGCGGCATCCTGGCTTGCGTCGAGCAGTTCGGCAGGCGGGCTGCGCTCCGGCGGCAGATTCTGTTCGATCTCGTTGGAGTACAGGCCGCCCTGCAGAGAAAAGGAATCCCGCCTCTTTTTCCAGTCGCCGCGAAATCCGCCTCCCAGTATCTCCCATTCGTCGTCGACTCCGCGTCCCCGAGTATCGAAAAAGCGATCGCGGCCGAAGTGCTTGCCGTAGACGCGATAGTAACCACCGCCCTTGAGCCGGCCTCCGTAGTGCCCCGCTCTGGATTTGTCTTTGCCCGTAAAGCTGCGAGTGAAGCCGCCGTAAAAACCCTGCGTGTCTTTCGCACCTCGAGTGACGATGTTGACGATGCCGTTGACGGCATTGGCGCCCCATAGAGTCGCGCCGGGTCCCCGCACCACTTCGATGCGCTCGACATCTTCCAGCACCACGTCCAGCGCCTCCCAGAACACACCGGCGAAGAGCGGCGAATAGATGTGTCGTCCGTCGACGAGCACCAGCAGTTTGTTGGCAAAGCGGTTGGCGAATCCCCGCGCCGAGATCGCCCATTTATTGGCGTCGATGCTGGCCACCTGCATACCGGGCACCAGGCGCAGCGCTTCGGGCAGGCTCGTGACTCCCGCGCGGCGGATGTCGTCGCCGGTGAGCACAAAGGTGGCGGCGGCCGTCTCGAAGAGGCGGATTTCCGTGCGCGAAGTCAGGGAGACTTCGATGTCCATCAGCTCTTCCATGCTCATGGACATCAGCTCGACAATGTTCTCCTGCGCGCTGGCCGATTGGCACAAGAGCGCAAGGATGGCAAAGGTCAGAAGGATATCGCGTGATAGGGAGTTCATAAACATTATTATAAACAAATCGTACCTAATAAAAAGGCGATAGTGTGAGAGATGCGGAAAAGGGGTAGTCGCTACTTGACCGTAGGCCTGAAAAAGTTCTTTATAGCTCCTATCGATCAGAGAGAAATATCTAGCTGAACCAGGTTGTCGTGATAATAAAGAATACAGGAGGGATCAATCATGTTGAATAAGCAGGATAGGGAGATCATTCGGGAGTTGGCCGGGCAGGTGGGGGAGATCGCCGCGCTGCCCGTGCAGGAGGAGAAGCGGGAGCTGTGGTGCAAGCTCAACGGGCTCAAGCCGGATCGTCCCATGGTGACGATAGACCAGGTCTGCTGGAACGAGATGGAGGTGGGGGATGAACTGACCCTGCGCTGTACGGATCAGGAGTGCCGGGGGTACGAAGTCGGACTGCGGCAGATTCTGTTCCAGTGGAGGCACTTCCCCGTGGATATGGTGGTCGAGCCGTTCATCCGGGTGCACAAGGCGATCCACAATACCGGTTTTGGAATCAGCATTGAGGAGGATACTGCGGTGACCGATCCGACCAACTCGGTCGTGGGGCACAAGTTCGTCAATCAGTTCCTGACCATGGACGACCTTGAGAAGGTCAAGGAGCCGCGTATCAGCCACGATCAGGCGGAGACCGAGCGGCGGGTGGCCGTGGCTCACGAACTGTTCGACGGACTGCTGGAGGTGCGCCCCGACGGTGCGGATATGTATCTGTCGCTGTGGGATCCGATCAGCATGTGGATGGGGGTGGAGAATGCGCTCTACACCATCGTCGATCAACCGGAGCTGATGCACGGGTTGGTGGGGCGCATGACCGACGGATATCTGAGCGCACTGGATCAGCTGGAGGAACAGGGGCTGCTGTGCGGACCGCAGAGTCTGATCCACTGCACGGGAGCGTATACCGACGAACTGCCGGCGGCTGGGTACGATCCGGACAGGGTGCGGACGAAGGATCTGTGGACGTTTGGTCTGGCGCAGATGTTTTCCACTGTGTCGCCGGCGATGTTCAAGGAGTACGAGGTGGACTACGTCAGTCGCATCTGCGAGCGCTTCGGGCTGGTGTACTACGGTTGCTGCGATCCGCTGGACCAGAAGATGGATGAGGTGCGGATGATCCCCCACGTCCGCAAGGTCTCCATGAGCCCGTGGGTCGAAGAGGAGCGGGGTGCTGCGGAGATCGGCGACGAATTCGTGTACTCGCGCAAACCGACACCGGCGCTGCTGGCCGAGCAGCGTTTCGATCCGGATCGAGTGCGCGCCGATCTGGTAGCCAGCCGCACGGTCTGTGAGAAGAACGGCTGTCCGCTGGAGTTGATCTTGAAGGATATCAGCACTGTGCGCTACGAGCCGGAACGGCTCTTCCAGTGGGCGCAGATCGCCAAAGAGGTGGTCGGCGGTTAGGAGACGAGCCGCTTCGGCGGCTGACAGCGAATTGCTCGAAATAGCGGGCTGATCGGAGATTGCTCGAGTTGCAGGAGTTGGCGGATGTACGATATCGGTGGTCACAAGCAGCTCTTCATCGACGAGCGGTTCCTTCGGGATGCCGAGAATGTCGCGCTAGTCGTCAACCCGCCGACCGGGCGGGAGATCGTTCTGGAATCCGAGCGGCCCTGGGAGGCGTATCGGGTTTTCTTCAGCAGCGTTCTGGACGTCGGCGATGGCTATCGGATGTACTACACAGACATGGCCTTCGACGCAGGGGGCCGGGCGACGACGAATTTGTGCCTGGCGGTTTCCAGCGATGGGAGAGAGTGGGAACGTCCGGAGCTGGGGTTGTTCGAATTCCAGGGGAGCCGGAAGAACAATATCGTCGCGCCGTATGTCCACGGCGCCCCGATTTACGATCCGACCTGGCCGTTCGACCGACCCTATCTGATGGTGGGGACGGTCAGCGGCCTGTTCGATCCGGATGGGCTGAAGCCGCCCGACGAGGGGGATCGAGCGCGACGCCTGACGCTGCGGGATCCGAATTTTGGGGCCAGGCCGAACAATCCGCATCTGTTCGCCTCCGCCGACGGCGTGCACTGGGAAGTGGCGGTCGGTCCCCTCTGTGACTTCGCCTGCGACAACTGGACGAACCAGGTTCTGTACGACCAGCGCCTGCGGAAATTCGTCGCCTATCTGCGGGCTTTTCCCGGTCGGCGCACCGTGGCTCGATACGAGACCGACGATCCAACGCGGACCCCCTGGGGCGTCGTTCGGCCGGATGCGGAGCCGAATGGCTACGGCGGTATTTATATCACCAACGAGCTGCCTACCGTGATGGACGTGGATGAAGAGGATCGCTGGCGCGGGGATGTTCAGAATCCTGCGGTGGTGGTCTATCCATGGGCCGAGGATGTGTATCTGGCCTTTCCGAGTTTGCATCGGTACTATCCCGGTTGTGAGGCGGGACCTGAACATCGGTTCCGCTTTTTCAATGACGGGGTGGACGATGTCCATCTCTATGTCAGCCGCGACGGTGTGGAGTGGGAACGACCCTCACGATGGCCGTATCTCGGACTGGGGGTATGGGGTGAATACGATGGAGGGTCGCTGTTCACGGGCCTGGGAGTCGTGCGATCGGGGAATGAGCTGTGGCAGTACTACACGGCCTGTCGGCGGACCCACGGGGGGATAGTGCCCTCCGAGGGGAATGTCGCTCGCATCTGTCGGGTGCGGCAGCGCCTGGATGGTTTCGTTTCAGCGGACGCGGATCATCGCGGGGGACAGTTTGACACTCCGCTGCTGCGATTCCGGGGGGAGCGCCTGGTTTTGAATATCAACTGCGGGGGAATGGGAGAGGCGTGGGTGGAGATCCAGGATGAAGAGGGGTGCCCCGTGCCTGGTTTCGAGATGGACCGGTGCGACCCGATCGATCGCAATTTTGTCGCCTATCCCGTCACCTGGCGGAATGATCCGGATGTTTCCGTCTTGCAGGGAAGACGGGTGCGTTTGCGATTCCGCATGCGGTCGACGAAGCTGTACGCCTTCCAGTTCACAGGAGCAGGGGAAGTGGAAGATTACAGGAGATCTGTGCATGTCTGAACGCAACTACGAATTTCGGCAGCGTCTGGATCAGGTGCATCGACCGGACCGACGCGATCCGGGTCTGCGGCCGGAACAGGATGAGGTCGCGTTCGAAGATGGCTGGCGCATCGTCGTCGACGAGGCGGCATCGCCTTATGTGATGCGGCTGGCGCAGGATCTGCAGGATTACCTGCTGATCAGTATGCGCGTTTCAGTGCTGCTGGTCCGCGAAAGTGAGCTGGCTGCGTCGGCGCGGACGAGGGAGCGTCGGATCGTGCTGGGGACGATGGCGGAACTGCCGGAGGTGGGAGAGGGGCTGAGCGTGCCGCGCAGCTATCGGCTTTCCTGTGAACCGGGTCGCGTCGTCGTCTGCGGCTGTGACGAGCGCGGGATCGGTCAGGGGTGCTACTATCTGGAAGATTTGATGAATCTGCGCGAGGGGCCGTTCCTGGCAGCGTGCGAGGAGACGCGCGAGCCGGTGTTTTCGCCGCGCATGGTGCACTCCGGCTGGGGGATGGATCTGTTTCCCGATGCGCATCTCAACGCGATCGCGCACACGGGGATGGATGCGGTTCTCGTCTTCGTCAAGGGGGTGGATCGCACGACTGTGGGGTATCTGGACATCAACGATCTGATTGCGCGGGCGGCGAATTTTGGGCTGGATGTCTACCTCTACAGCTATTTGCTCAGCGAGAAGCATCCCGGTGATGCGGATGCCGAAGCGTTTTACGAGCGCACGTATGGCGAGCTTATGAAGGCACATTCCGGGGCTAAAGGAATCGTGTTTGTCGGCGAATCCTGCGAGTTCCCGAGCCGCGATCCGCACACGACGCAGAAGCTGCGCTCGCAGCGACTGCCGACGGACAGTAAGCCGAACCCCGGCTGGTGGCCGTGTGTCGACTACCCGGAGTGGCTCGATCTGGTCAAGCGGGTGATTCGTCGCTACAACCCGGATGCCGATGTCGTGTTCTGGACCTACAATTGGGGATGGGCACCGGAAGCGGATCGGCTGGCATTGATCGAGGCGCTGCCGAAGGATGTCTCGCTCGAGGTTACCTTCGAGATGTTCGAGGATATCGAGCGGCGTGGGGTGCCGACGCGCTGTGTGGATTACACTGTGTCGTTTGTCGGGCCGGGTGGCTACTTCTCGAGCGAAGCGGAGGTGGCGCACGAGCGCGGACTCAGGCTGTATGCGATGAGCAATACGGCGGGGTTGACCTGGGATTTCGGGGTAATTCCGTACGAGCCGGTTCCGTTTCAGTGGGCGCGCCGGCATGAGGCGCTGCTGGCGGCGCATCGGGACTGGGGGCTGTGCGGTCTGATGGAGTCACACCACTTTGCCTGGTGGCCGTCGGTGGTGAACGAGCTGGCGAAGTGGGCCTACTGGCGGCCGCACGTGTCGGCGGAGGATATGATCGAACGGCTCGCCCGTCGGGAATTCGGTCCGGAGGGCGGACCGTTCGCCGTGCAGGCGTGGCGGGAATGGAGCGAGGCGATTCTCGACTACGTGCCTACGAATGAGGATCAGTATGGCCCGTTCCGCGTCGGCCCGGCCTATCCGCTGCTGTTTGCCGACGAGGAGATCGGGTTTCCGTGCGCGGACTACGCGCATTTTGGCAGCCGGATTCTGAAAACGAACTACCAGCCGCACGATCCTTCGATCGTCGATGGTGAGATCGACTGCCTGACGGCGCTGGCGTCGCGTTGGGAGCAGGGGATGGCGGCGATGGATCGGGCGGTAGAGGCCGCGCCCGAGCGAAAGCGGGTGGAGTGCCGGCGGATGCAGGGGCTGAGCGGTTTTGTCCTGTGCTGCGTGCGGACGACGATCAACGTGAAGCGCTGGTGGCAACTGCGGCAGGAGTTGGCGGCAGCGGATGCGGGCGAAGTAGAGGATGTGCTAGAGCGATTGGCTGCGCTTGCCGAAGCGGAGATAGACAACACGCGTGCCGCTCTACCTTTGGTGGAAGCGGACTCGCGTCTCGGCTGGGAGCCGAGTATGGAGTACATGGCGGACCCGGCTCATCTGGAATGGAAGATCGATCAGGTGCGGCGCGTGATCGATGTGGAGCTGGCCGCGTATCGTCGCGATTGATGTTAATGGGGGTGACGATAATGGAATGAATCGGTTAGCAGTTAGACGCCGGAGTTTCCGAGATTTTGCTTTATTTTTCTGGTAAAAATGATTCTCCAATCAAAGCTCAAAATCCTGGCCATGTCTTGCCTTCAGGAAGAGGAAATAAGATAAAATAAAGTCTCTATATTTCATATAGTTACGATTTTCAAGAGTACATTTTTATATGGTTTTTGTCGGTACCCAAGTCGATCGAAATGCTGTTGTTGGATGGCACAGCCGTCGTTCGCAAGTCCTCCCCGTTGCAGCCCACTCTTGCTGGACGGTAAAAAAACTCGCTTATCCGCGTTAGGCAGATCCCGATCCACGCCTCTTAATAGCGTAGACAGAATTTGACCCGGGCGGGTAGATCAGCGGCAAGATCGTTCGCTCCAGCGAAAGGACACAGGTTCGAATCCTGTCCCGCCCGGGTCGCTTTTTCCATGGGTCGGGCATTCGTCTTTGAGAAGGCATGTCGAGCAACACATCAGCACATGACGTAGAAATTCTCGTAGACCGCACGCTTGCCGGTGACCACCAAGCCTTCGGCGTGCTTGTGCGGCGCTACCAGGACTTTGCCTACGGCGTCGCTGCGGGAATTCTGGGGGACCCCGACATGGGACGCGATGTCGTACAGGAAGCCTTCATCATTGCTTTCCACGAGTTGCCCCGCTTGCGGGAGCCGGCACGGTTTGGCGGCTGGCTGCGCATGATCGTGCAGCGCACAAGCCTGCGCGCCGGGCGTGAACTGAACCGCCTGCGTCGCATGAGCGAAGAGCTCGGGCACCCCGAGCATATCCCCCCACCGTCGGCAACGCCAGAGGATCTGCTCATCAACGATGAGCAACACGCCATCGTCCGTACCGCCATGGCCAGACTCAGTAAGAACCATCGGGAAGTGGTGGGACTGCATTATATGGACGGATTGTCTTATGTGCAGACCGCTGAATTCCTCGGTGTAACAGAGACCACGGTACAGGGTCGCCTGCAACGGGCCCGTGCCCAACTGCGGGAGATCCTTCCAATGGTAGAAGAAACATTCAAAGGGCAGCGGCTTGCCGATGACTTCGCCGCCGAAGTCGAGAAGGTGCTGGAGCAGGTCGCCGATGATGATGCCATCGACAAGAGGGGTACAGTCAGGCAACTCGCAGAAATGGGTGACGCCGCAGTGGAACCCCTTTGCGATGCCCTGGAGGTCTCTACCGGCACGGCACGGCAAGTTGCTCTATGGGCGTTGTGTCACATTGGTGACGAGCGCGCCTGCAGACCGGTGTTGCGTCTGCTCTATGCACGCAACCCCTGGAAAACCTGGCAGGTCTCGGCACAGGCCGGTCTGATGAACATCCCAGGTGTTCGTGGCTCGCTGATCCGCGAGGTCCGTGAGGGCCGGGGCCCGAAGCCTCCGGGCCTGAACCCCGTAAGCGACCCTGCGCAGATGGCCGTGCGGATTCTGAGTCTCATCGATGCGGACGAAGAGATTCAGGACCTGTTGGCAGAGGTGTTCCGCGACGCCGAGTACCGGAGCATCGTTCGTAGCCGGGCCCTTGTGGGACTGTTCCGACTGCAACCGGAACGTGCCTCCGAATGGGCAAAAGCCGGACTGGCCACCAAAGATCGAAAGATTTTGCTGGCTGTTGCCCGGAGTGGTCGTGGTGATCTGACTATGCCGTTGTCCACCCTCGTTGCAGCCTTCCGCAGTGGCAGCTTTCGGGGCGCCCGTTTCCACCTTGGATTTCTGTTTGGTGATGCGAACCGTGAGGCTCTGCGGGAGATTGCCCGCACCTCCGAAGGCGATGTGCACTGGGCTGCCGTCCTGGCCCTGGCTCGGGAGAACGACACAGAATCGCTGCAGAAACTGAAGCAGGAGGTGCGCCAGAGCACCACCCCCCACTATTCGTTCGAGATCTCCCAGGTAGTCGCGCAACATGCAGGTGACGAAGTCGAATCGTGGATTGAAGACGGAAATTTCGAGCAGCGTCCCCTGGCGAATCTCTTGTGGGGATTGGCCCGAAGCGGTCACGAGGCGACGAGTGAAATCATGGCGCACCTGGCCAACGAAGGAACCCCCGCTGTCAGGAAAGCCGCCATTCGCATGCTCACCAAAGCTCGTGGTGTGGCGTATCTGTCTGAGCTCCGTGGATTTCTGTCCGCTGGGCAGCACGCGAAGGTGGCCAGGGAGGCCTTCTGGCAGATGCATGCAATAGGGTCGGCTGCAGAACCAACGGCGAGGGATATGCTCTCATCGCCACAGTGGGCCGAACGCAAGGCCGGCGTTTGCCTGCTACGACGTTGGGGACGCCTCACCGACCAGGAGCGTGAACAAGCCCTGGCAGATGAGCACATCGCCGTGCGCCATGGCGCGGGAGCTCCACTGAGGTAAGATCCGATCCACTCTATCTTTATACCCTTTTACAGCTTTTTTAGTATCTCCGCTGCTTTGTCTTCGAACAGCTGCTGCCACTCCGGTGCCAGGAAGCAGTCGCTGTCTTCCTGAGCCTTGCCCCGATTTTTGAGCTGCTCCGCCGTCGGGGCGTAGTAGATATATCCGTTGGTAACGCCTGAAACGAATGTCAATTCGTGGGGAGAGGTTTCCTTTATATTGAGGCCGATCAGCACGGATGGTTCGCCCGGGAAGGTGATCAGCACGAACTCTCCGATTCTCAATCCCACCACTTCGACCTCGATTGTATCCTCACCGGCGGCCTGATTCTGCGCGTGGTGCATTTTCAGCAGATCCAGATTCGCCCGGACTCTCGTCAGCTCTTCCATGGTGTGGATGTTGTCGATATACAGAGCCAGATTTTTCCTGTTTTCGGCGTCCAGTTTGGTCAGGTCGCCCCTGCCCATTTTCTGATCGTGCAGGTAGCGGTGGGAGTAGTAGGATGGGAAGTCGGGGGAGAGGTGATATTTCATCGTCAGTGCGAGGAAGGTCTTCAGGTTGAGGGTGGTTCCCTGCAGGGACTGGAGTAGCTGCAGTTGTCGCTCCTGTAACGTTTTGATATGCGGCGCCAGATCGGCTCTGGGGAGCTGGATGGTCTCGTGGATCAGCTTCAGCTCTCCACCCTCTTCGGTCTGGATGTTCTGCAAAGCTCGGACTGTGCTGAGGCCCAGCAGATTTCCCAACGGCTCTGCATCTCGGGGATGGTCGACATCTTTGTAGAAAACCGGATTGACGTCTCCGGCGCAGCCCTGCAGAAAGAGGGCGATGGTGCCATCCCCCGAGCTATCCTCGATCGCCTTACAGGCAAAGCCGGCGATGTCGGCCGTATTACCGCCGCTCGGCACGCCCTGGATCGGATGGCAGGAAAAGTTGTGGAGGACGGCCAGAGGGCGGCCATCGGTCCGATCCAGTCGGAGGACGCCGATCTCCGGGTCGATTGGACCGACGCTGTCGATCTCTTCGTCCGGGGGGAGCGAGTACGCGTGTCGGACGTCCGCCTCTCCTCCGCTTTTTAGTGCGAGACGGCGGTTCTCTGCGATTCTGTCCTCGTGGCCGGTGCCGGCACCGATTGTAACCGGGACCATTCCGTGCCACGCCTCTTTTACCGCCTGGATGGTTCGCTGTTCGATGTCGGCGCAGACGACGCCGTGGCAGTGGCTGGCATTGATCAGGACATTCGCCGCTTCGATTTTCAGCTCTGCGTTCAGCCGAGCGCGCACTTCGGCCAGGTATTCGTTGCGGATCGAACCGATTTCGGCGATGGCGACGGCATCGACGGTGATGATAACGGCTACAGTGTCGTCTTTTTTCAGGACCAGGGCTTTGACGTAGAGCGGATCGTTGATTTTTTCTGCGTCGATGTTGGCGTAAAGGGGATCGTCGGTTGTGCCCGATTCCGTCCGGGTTATGTCTACTCTGGCGACGCCTGCCAGGAGCTGTCCCGATGCGCTCGCTGTCGTTTCCATGCTTTGCCGTCTCCGTGCTAATGGGGCTGTGTTTTTGCCACGTCCGTCATTGCGATGATCCGCCGTTCTCACGTCCGTTCCAGCACCGCCTGATAGGTCCGGCCGGGGATGAGGTGCTCGCCGTCGGTAAAGCGTTCCGGGCGGTCGCGCAGCTCCTCGATCAGGCGGCGGCGCCACAGGTCGATGCGGGCTGCATGGTCGGCGGATTGGATGAGGTCTTGGAGTTCCTGCGGGTCTTCTGAAAGGTCGAAAAACTGTTCGCGTCCGTCGGCCACGAACCAGATGAACTTTTCTCGGCCATCGGTCAGCGACTGGTGTGCGGGGGCGTGTTCGATGTGGAGGTAGTCGCGATCCAGCGTCTCTTCGCCGCGCAGGAGGGGCAAGAGACTGCGGCCTTCTACCGTCGCGGGGGTGTCGGCTTCGGCGATCTCCAGGAGCGTCGGCATGAGGTCTTCGAGACAGACCGCTTCTGAACAGACACCGCCCGTTTGGAACTGCATGCGGGCCGGAGCGGAGATCATGAAGGGGATGCGGGCGGATGGTTCATAGGGCATGATCTTGTGATAGCGGTAGTGATCGCCCAGCATTTCACCGTGATCGCTGATGAAGCAGACGACGGTGTTGTCAGCCGTCGCCCGCTGGATGCCGTTGACCGGGTTCAGCAGCCGACGCAGCTGATCGTCCACGTGGTTTATGAGTCCATAGTAGCCGGCGCGACAGGCGCGCAACGCTTCTCCTTGCAGATCGACTACTTGGCCTCCCGCCCCGGTGCGATGCCAGCTTTCGTCAGGGGGCGACGCCCAGTCGCCGATGATGGGGTCGGGGATTTCCGCGCGGAGATAGCGGTCCATATAGAAGGCAGGGGGCGTCAACGGTGGATGGGCGGCATAGTAGGAGACGACGGCGAAGAAGGGGCAGGAGGGGTCGCGCTGATCGAGAAAGCGGAGCGCCTGGTTGGTGATCCAGTTGGTGGAGTGGAAGCGCTCCTCCATGTGCCAGGGTCTGGCGGTCCAGTCGTTGTGCATGGGGCCGCCGCCGAAGTAGCCGCCGCTGCCTTCCAACTGGTCCCGGTCGAGCCACTGCATGTATTCCTCGTGACTCACGATTTGCTCGAAACCGAAGCGTTGCCGGATGGGGACCTGGTGCATGCTGCGGCCGATCCAGACGGTCTGGTAGCCCTCCTGCGTGAGTGCTCCGGCGATCGTGGTGGGCGGGTCTTCCCAGGGAATGCCGTCGCGATAGCCGACCATGCCGTGAGTCGAGGGGAACTGTCCGGTGAGGAACGAGCGTCGGGCGGCGATGCAGGTGGGGCAGGTCGTATAGGCGCGCGTAAAGCGGGTGCCACTGGCGCCGATGCCATCCATGTTGGGGGTAAGTAAGCACGGATGCCCCTCGATACTCAGGCAATCGGCGCGGTGCTGTTCCGTCATGATAACGAGGATGTTGGGGCGCATGGCGACCAGTTCTTTCTGCTGGTTATTGATAAAAATGGATGAGGGGACGATTACTCTTTGGCGCGGTAGTTCACCCCTGCGGGCATGGCCCAGCGTTCGGATTGGCCCGCTGGATGGTTCGCCGTCCATTTGCGCACTATGGCGCGTCCTGCAGAGTGCTGACGCACTTGCTGTTCGATCTTCTCGCCGGACCAGTTGTCCATGACGCGGGTCAGCAGTTCCTGTCGCACTTCAGCGTGGTCGGGGCTCGTGCCCAGGTCGCGGTTTTCGTCCGGATCGGTTTCCAGGTCGAACAGCTGCGGGTGCTCGTATCCGTGGTACACGTTCAGCTTCCAGCGGCCCGATCTGATCATGCGCGCCGGCCGCTGGCCCAGGGCGCAGGTCTCTGCGAAGGCGACGTCGGGCCAGTCGGTCGCTTCGGCTTCGGTGGTCAGGAGGGGGCGAAGGGTGTGGCCTCTGGAACCGGGGAGCGGCTCTGCTCCGGCCAGGTCGATCAGCGTTTCGCCGACGTCGAGCAGGCTGACTGCAGTGGGCACACGGGAGTCAGTCCGAAACTGCTTTGGCCAGGACCAGACCATGGGCACCCGCACCGATCCTTCGTAGAAGCAGTCCTTCCACCACAGTCCGTGCTCGCCGGCCATATCTCCGTGATCCGAAGTGTAGGCGACGACCGTGTTGTCGTCCAAGCCCTGTGCGGAGAGCTCATCCAGGATGCGTCCGAGGTTTTCGTCCATCAGCGTGATGAGGCCAAAATACGCGGCGCGGGCGCGACGGGCCTGCTCGGGGGTGATGCGATCGGCCCCGCGGTACTGGCGCAGGGCGCGCACTGCGGGATGCTCTCCATCCGGTAGTATGCCGACATCCTCCAGCGGTGGCAGTGAATCCATGTATTCTTCGAACAGGGATGGCGGACAGACGTACGGATTGTGGGGCAGGAGCATGCCGACGATCAGGCAGAACGGTCTGTCTGTCGGCCGCTCTCGGAGATAGGTGCAGGCGCGCACAGTTACATCGGCGTCGTATGCCGCGTACCCGGCCTGCCCCGGACCGACGGCGTCGTCGAGTAGGCCGGTATACTGCTGGCCGCAGCCGGCGGAAGACCATACATCTTCGAATAGTCCGCCAGGGGCCGGGTTGGCCGCGCCGCTGACGTCACCGGCCAGCCGATGCTCGAAACCGTGGTGCTGGTCCGGTCCGTTGAAGTGCATACGGCCGCAGAGGGTGGTCTCCCAGCCGGCGAGGGAGAGCTGGTGGGCGAAAGTGGGAGTGTGTGAATCGAGCACCCCCTCGTTGGTCCAGATCTGCAGATCGCAGGGGTATTGGCCGGTCATAAAGGCCATGCGGGAGGGGACGCAGAGGGGGGCCGGGCAGTAGGCGCTGTCGAAGCTGACGCCCGCCGTTGCCAGGCGGTCCAGATTCGGCGTGCGGACGAGATTGGAGCCGGCACATCCGGCGAGATGGGGATTGTGCTGGTCCGAGAGGATGATGAGAAAGTTGGGGTGATTCATCGGCATAGCTCCTCGTATACAAAGCACAGATCCGACTTGCCACTGCGGAACATCGGCGAAGTCCGAAATAATCGCCATTTTGAGGAGGGGACGCAACCGGATGAGATGGATTGACACGTCCTTCGAAAAGCTTTTTATACTGTCTCAACCAGACCCAATTTGATCCGGGCTGGAGAGCGCAGAGGATGAGAGGAAGAAATGACCGAAAAGAGGCCGTACAACAGGTTACAGAGCGTCGACGGGGAAGGGGTGCGCTGGACCGAGGGGTTCTGGGAGGAGCGGTTCGCTCTGTGCTGTGAGACGGTCGTTCCCCATATGCGGCGGGCGCTGGAACATCCGGAGAATGCGGCATCGTTCGCCAATTTCTACATCGCCGCAGGGCTGAAGGATGGGGTGCGCCAGGGGGTGGACTGGGGAGACGGGGACTGCTACAAGTGGATCGAGGCGGCATCTCAGGTGTGCGCTGCCACCGGGGATGAGGAGCTGGATAGGCAGCTCGACGAGTTGATCGAGGTGATCGGCAAGGCGCAGGAGGCGGATGGGTATATCTGCACGCAGACGCAGCTGACGGAGAAGGTGCGCTGGACGAACAAGCGGTATCACGAGCTGTACAACTTCGGGCATCTGCTGACGGCGGCCTGCGTGCATCGGGCGAAGACGGGGAAGGAGAGTTTTCTGGGGATTGCCCGCAGGGCGGCCGATCATCTGTATTCGGTCTTTCAGCCCCGTCCGGATGACTTGGCCCACTTCGGCTGGAATCCGTCGAATATCATGGGGTTGGTCGATTTGTATCGGGCGACGGGAGAGGAGAAGTATCTGGAATTGGCCGGGGTCTTTGTCGATATGCGGGGTTCGAAGCAATGGACGAGGGAGGATTCGCAGCCGGACCCGGGGGATCAGAATCAGGATCGGATGCCGCTGCGGCAGGAGGATAAGGCGGTCGGGCACGCGGTGACGGCGACCTATCTGTACTGCGGGGCGACGGATGTGTGCGCCGAAACCGGGGATGAGGCGCTGCGCCAAGCGCTGGAGCGGATCTGGGAGGATGCCACCTACCGGAAGATGTACGTCACCGGCGGGGTTTGTCCGCAGCACAACGGGTTGTCGGTGCGGAACGATCCGGTCCACGAGGCATTCGCAGAGGAATATCAGCTGCCCAACGCCACGGCGTACAACGAGACCTGTGCCAATATTGGCCACGCGATGTGGAGCTGGCGGATGTTGGGAGCTACCGGCGACAGCAGATATGCAGATGTGATGGAGCAGGTGGTCTACAACAGCGGTCTGTCGGGGATGAGCGTCGATGGGAAGGCGTTCTGCTACACCAATCCGCTGCGCTGGCACGGGGCAGAGCAGGAGCTGTTGAGCAACGATACGGCATCGCGGTGGTTTGTGCACAAGTGTTACTGCTGCCCGCCGCAGGTGGCGCGGACGATCGCCAGGATGCACGAATGGGCGTATGGTCTTTCTGTAGAAGGAGTGTGGGTGCATTTGTACGGGGGCAATCGACTGGAAGTGGAGGTGGCCGGCGGGCGGTTAGTGCTGAACCAGGAGACGCGGTATCCGTGGGAGGGGAGGGTCGTATTTACGGTGGAAGCGGCGCCGGAAGCGAAGTTCGGTCTTTTTTTGCGGATTCCGGAATGGGCGGGTAGAGCGGAGATTCGGGTTAACGGCGGATGTTTTGACGGTGAGGTGAAGCCGGGGACGTATGTCGAATTGAAGCGTGGGTGGGCGGCTGGCGACGAGGTGGAACTTGAGTTGGACCTGCCGGTGAGACTGGTGGCGGCCCATCCCCGGGTGGAGGAAGTGCGCAATCAGGTGGCGGTTGCGCGGGGGCCGATCGTCTACTGTCTGGAGTCGGCGGATCTGCCCGCAGAGGTCGAGATTGAAGAGGTGCATATTCCCAGGAATGCCGAGTTAGAGGCGAGATACGAGGCGGATCTGCTGGGCGGCGTGACGGTGCTGGAGGGAGAGGTGCAGAGAATAAAGGGGCCGGAATGGCAGGGGCGGCTCTATCAGACCATTGGAGAGGAGGCTGCGCGGAGGCTGCCGGTTCGCCTCATCCCCTATTTCGCCTGGAACAATCGCGGGGCGGTCGAGATGACTGTCTGGCTGCCTCGCTGCTGAGTGATCGTCATTTTCATAGACCAACAAACACGCAAAGGAGTGCCGAATCATGGCTGCAACAGACGCATCTGCTGGTAGTGAATCTGCTCGTTTCGAAACTTTGCTCAAAGGGGGACATCTCATCGACCCGGCCAACGGTCGCTCGGCGATCCTGGACGTGGCGATCGATGGCGGCAAGGTGGCCGCCGTGGACGCGGATATTCCGGCCGAAACTGCGAAACAGGTGGTGGATGTGACCGGGATGTATGTGACTCCCGGTTTGATCGACATCCACGTCCACTGTCACATCACGTCCGAACAGTTCAGCGGCAATGTGGTGGCGGATGCACAGAGCTGGCGTTCGGGGGTGACCACGATGGTGGACGCGGGTACGGCAGGGGCGCTGGATTTCGGTCGCTTCAAGGAGCGGGTCATCGACAAGTCCCACACCCGCATTCTGGCCTTCGTCAATATCGCCGACCACGGGATGGGGCCGGGCGAGCAGCAGCGCCGTCATCTCAACCCGGAGCTCTGCGCCGGCGCCTGCAAGACGTTCAAGGAGGCGGTCGGGATCAAGACCGCCCACTACTGGACAAGTCTGCCCTGGGACGACGAACACGGTCCCTGGGACAGCGTCGAGCGGGCAGTGCAGGCGGGCGAGCTGTGCCAGAAGCCGGTGATGGTGGATTTCTGGCCGCGGCCCCCGGAGCGCTCCTACGAGGATCTGATCCTCAAAAAATTGCGTCCCGGGGATATCCACACCCACGTCTACGCCCAGCAGCATCCGATTATCCTGGACGACGGCAGCGTCAATCCGGCGCTCTTCGAGGCCCGCAAGCGCGGGGTGATTTTCGACGTGGGTCACGGCAGCGGTTCTTTCTGGTTTCGGAACGCGGTGCGCGCTCTGGAGCAGGGCTTTCCGCCCGACTCGCTCAGCACCGATCTGCACACCGGCAATGCGGCTACGGGCATGGTCACCAGCATTCTGGGGATATGCAACAAGTATCTCAACATGGGGATGGAACTGGATGAGGTGATCGAGCGGTCCACCATTGCCCCCGCCCGCGAAGTCGGCCATCCGGAACTGGGGCAATTGAGCGTGGGTGCCACGGCCGATATCGCGGTGTTGAAGATGGTGAAAGGGGAATTCGGTTTTATCGACTGCGGTCGGGCGAAGATCACCGGAGATCGGAGGCTGGAGGCGATGCTCACCTACCAGGGCGGCCAGATGATGTACGACGAGAGCGGCATCACCATGCCGAAGTGGCAGGATGCACCGCCCAAATACTGGGTGTGCCGGTGACGGAAAAATCGTTCCGAACGCGGCGCGGTTTCTAATTCATTTGACGATGGAGTGGCCGAGGTCAACATGACGACAGGGTCCGATACAATCGATCTGTGGGAGCTGGCCTGCAGCAGGCGGGATGTGCATCGGTTTTCCACGCTCATCACCGCCTGGGATGCGCAAAAGTTCGGCAATTCGCAGGGTCTCCAGGCGGTCGAGCAGTGGTGCAAGAGCACCGGCGTCACCAAGGTCTATGTCGAAAGCTTTCGCAGCGGGGTTCGCGCCGAACGCGAGGTGCTGGAACGCTTCAAGGAGGTGCTCGGGAGTAGCGGCATCGAAGTGTCGGGCGGCATCACCACTCTCAAGCTTGGCAAGGACTCAACGGGCTGGAGCTGCTGCTGCTACACCGATCTGCCGACTCAGCAGAGACTGCAGGAGGAGTTCGAATACGCCGCCGAACTCTTCGATGAGATCATGATCGACGATTTCTGGTTCACCGATTGCGAGTGTGCGGAGTGCGACGCCGCCCGCAAGGCCCGGCTGGTGACGATCGGCCGGGAGACGTTTTCCGTGCCCGGAGACACGTATGAGGATTATCGTCGGGAGATGATGGTGCGTCTCAGCCGGGACCGGATTCTGACTCCGGCCCGGCGGGTGAACCCGGATGTGAAGATCATCATCAAATACCCTTGCTGGTACGACCAACTGCAGGGGCGCGGATACGATGCGGATCAGCAGACCGGGGACTTCGACAGGATCTGGGTGGGCACGGAGACCCGAGACTACGATGATCCCGAATATGGCGGTACGGCTGCCTATCGAGGGTTTTTCATCATGCGGTGGTTTGAGGGGATCGGTGGAGAGAAGTGCGGGGGCGGCTGGTACGACTTTCTGGGCACCCATGAAGATACCTATATCGAACAGGCGCGGCAGACTATTCTCGGCGGGGCTCGGGAGTCGTTGCTCTTTAATTATGGCGGTCTTCAGAAGGAGCAGCCGGCGCGGGATGTCGAAGCGCTGCGGGGCGTCATACCCGAGCTCTTTGCAGTGGCTGAAGAGGTGGCAGGGCGTCGTCCCGTCGGCGTCGCCGCGTACAAACCGATCAATAGCCATCGCGGTGCCGAGGGGACGATCTTTGATTTTTTAGGTATGATTGGATTGCCGCTGGTGCCGTGTCACGAGTTTCCCGCAGAGGCGGCTGCGGGATTTTTCTCCGTGCAGGCGCTGAAAGATTCGGGACTGGTTTCGCAACTCAGTGATTTTATCGCCTCCGGTAAGCCGACGCTTATTACGGATGGTCTGGCGGCAGAACTTCGGGGGGACCTGGATCTCGATCTCTCCAACGTCCGCATTCTGAAGATCGAAGGGACGCCGGAGTCGATACTCGAGCTGCCCCAAGGGGAGATCGACTCCATCCGAGAGGGGATATTGCCTGCGCTGGGGCTATCGCTGAAGGCGCCCAGTGGCGTGGGATTTTATCCGTTCGAGGACGGCAGCTGGGTGCTGGAGAATTTCAACGACAGTGAGGTAGCGGTCGAACTGAACGGGATGGAGATGACTATCGCTCCTCGGGGCTGGACGTTGGCGTGGAAGTAGCTCCAGTGGGGCCATCGCTGATCCGATTGCGATTACCCTGCCGAATCGATCTTCGGATATCCTATTGTTCGACGGTTCTCCTGCGGAAATTCCGGTAACATCAGGGCATCAGTTCAGCGATCTGGTATCATACAGTTTTCTTGTGGGTCGCACCGTCAACCCTTCACTTTTTGCGCGGCAGATATGCTGCGAAAACGCGAAATATAAAAGGAGGAACAATGGCTCCCAGTACCAGCACTCCCGGCAAAATTCAGCCTCCGACATACGCCAGTATAGGGGTTCGGCCCGTGATCAACGCCAGCGGCACCTACACCGTGTGGAGCGGGTCGCGTATGGTCGATGTGGCAGCGCAGGCGATGGTGGAAGCGACCAACGGGTATGTTCGCATTGCAGAGCTCATGGAGGGGATCGGCGCCCGCCTTGCGGAGATCACCGGCGCTGAGTGGGGCTATATCACCTGTAGCTGCGCTGCGGCCATAAATGAAATCACCGCAGCGGCGATTACCGGGGGAGATCCGGAGAAGGTCTCCCGCCTGCCGGATACGACGGGCATGCGCAATGAGATCATTCAGGAGGCCTGTCTGCGCTCCGGGTACGAAGCGTGCATGAATATCGCCGGTGGCAGAGTGGTGACGGTGGAGACCGAGACCGACCTGCGGGCGGCCATCGGCGAGCGCACGGCGCTGGTCTTTATCGACGGGGATGCCGAGGGGGGGAGCCGAATCACGCCGGAGCGGATGATCGCCGTGGCGCGGGAGCACGGTGTGCCCAGTTTTGTGGACGCGGCCGCTCAGCGCCTTCACGTGCCGAATCGCTATCTGGAGATGGGCGCCGATGCGGTGGCGTATTCGGGTGGCAAGTGTCTGCGCGGTCCCCAGGCTTCCGGTCTGGTTATAGGAAACAAGGGACTGCTGCGGGCGGCCTTTCTCAACACTTCGCCACACGGTGGTCAGGGGCGGGGACTGAAGGTGGGCAAGGAGGAGGCGATGGCGTTGCTGGGAGCTGTGGAGGCGTTCCTGCTGGGGCGCGATCACGACGCCGAGTGGGAGATGTGGGAGGGGTATCTGGAGACGGTGCAGGCAGCGGTGGCCGATCTGCCTTCGGTTAAGACGGAAAAGGAGATGCCGGGCATAGCCAACGTCACTCCGTTTCTCAACATCAGCTGGGATGCGGATGCGCTGCAGCGCACGCCGCAGCAGGTCTATGCCGAATTGTTGGATGGGGAGCCGCGCGTGCTTGTGAGTCTGCGAGGTGGTGGGATACAGGTCAATCCGTATATGATGGAGGACGGGGATGCCGGTATCGTCGCCCAAAAGCTACACCAGGCCATGAGCACGCCGATTCCGGAGGAGCCGGAGATTCCAGCCGCTCCTCCGACGGTCGATATCTCCGGCGATTGGCTGGTGAAGGTGCAGTTCGTCTGCGGGGAGGGAGTGCAGTCCCTGCATATCGAACAGGATGGCGCTCAGGTGCAGGGGAGCTATCGGACGCAGTACAGTCAGGGGGACCTGAGCGGACAGGTCGCCGGGGATCAGGTGACACTCCATGGTCGCTATCAACTGACGGGGACCGTGGACGGGGGCGAGATGCAGGGCACGGCGAATGTGGGTCAGGAGTGGCCGGCTACCTGGAGCGCCAAAAGAGAGGGTTAGGCATTCGGTGAGCGGGTCGCCGGTGGCCACTTACCTTTTCGCAAATTTGGTGAGGTAGTCGACGACGCCCTCGGTGGTCGGTTCCATGCCCTCTTTTCCCTCCTGCCAGTTGGCGGGACAGACCTGGCCGCGCTCCTCGTGGAATCGCAGGGCGTCGAGCATGCGCATGGTTTCGGCCACGCTGCGGCCGAGAGGGAGGTCGTTGACCAGCGCATGCCGGACCACCCCGTCGCGATCGATGAGGAACAGACCGCGGAGGGCGACCTCTTCATCGTGGAGCACGCCGTAGCTGCGGGCGATGCTCTTCTTCAGGTCCGAGACGATGGGATAACGGATGGGTCCGATACCGCCCTTCTCAACGGGAGTCTTCTTCCAGGCCAGATGGGTGTACGGAGAGTCCACGGACACGCCGACAATCGCGGCGTTGCGGGATTTGAACTCCTCGAGTTTCTCGTCGAAGGCCAGGATTTCAGATGGGCAGACGAAGGTGAAGTCGAGCGGGTAAAAAAAGAGAATGACGTACTGCCCCCGCAGCGAGGAGAGGGTGAACTCGGGTTCGATGGTGTTGTCTTCAACGACCGCAGCGGCGGTGAAATCCGGTGCCTCTTTCGCAACTAGAAACGACATAATGTGCGCTCCATTTTTATCCGGAATAAAGGACGGGCCCGTTCGGGTAGCGCCAGCCTTTCCGGCTGGATCCGAACAGGCCCGTCGAAGGCTGAATGACCGCCGGGTAGCTAGTCGGTCTGGGGATTCTGCGACTCGTCGACGCAGATAGTCTTGAGCTGGTCCTCGGTTGGATTTTCGAGCCGGTTGAGGGCGTCCACCGGGCAGAGATAGGTTGTGCCGGAATCGGCCTTGATCCACTGGACGCTCAGTTGGCGCTTGAGAACTCTCGGTTCTTCAGTCATTTCGATTTCTCCTTATAAAGGTATTATTAGGGGTACTCTGGGTTTGACGCATCACTGTGGCCTTGCAGAAAAATCTATCCGGCTTCTTGTGACTGGCGATTTTCTTCGGCCTGGATATGCGAACGCACCGCGTTCATGTCTACGGACTCGGCTTGATCGACGATGTCTTCGAGCTTCTCCTCTGCAAAGTAGCCAGGCTGGAAAAGGAGCATGATTCCGTCTCGATAGAGTAACAGCGTTGGGATATGCTCGATCTCGAGAGCGGAGACGATCTCTTTTTCGTTCTCGGTATCGAGCTTGCCAAACGCGTGATTTGGATGCTTGTCCGCCACCCGTTCATAGACGGGACCGAAGTCCTTGCAGGCGACACACCAGCTGGCCCAGCAGTCGACCATAACGATGCCGCTAGCGGAGACGATCTGCTCGAAATTTTCCTTGTTTATCTCGACTACTGCCATCGAAGCGCCCCGTTCGGGCTTGCGGTTTGTTCTCTCGCGAGATCTTTAACCTACCCATGCGAATCCGCTTGGCAACCCCCGTTTTGCGGATATTCTTTGTGAATTTTTGAACAGTTTCGAGTTCTGTTAATATGAAAATTCAGAATTTTATTTTTGCCATTAATGAATAATGTCGAGGAGGAAGTGTGTATGTCCGCAAAAAATGCGCGCCGGCGACGATCTTCGCCGGCGTCTGATTGATGCATCATCCCGGGAGCTTTTCAGAACGCGTCGATTCCACAGAAGCGCCCGAACAGGAGTACGCTGATGGTTACAGCGGCGGAAGCCCAGATGGTCATGATCAAGCCGGCTTTGGCCATATCCTTGATCGAAAAGTAGCCGGCTGCATAGAGGATGACGTTCGCCGGGGCGGATGTCACCAGAATGAACGATAGGGAGGAGGTAATGCCGGCGGGAATGGCCAGCAGCGCCGAACTGATGCCCAACTGCTTCGACAGGGCGATCATAAGGGGGACGACGATGATGCCGGTCAGGGTATTGCTGGAGAACAGCACCTTCATCAAACAGACGCCCAGCACGACGAGAAATACCTGGCCTATGGGATGGACAGCGTCCAGTCTGGAAAACGATACGATAGACACCCACTCCGCCGCGCCGGTTCTGTAGACGGCAGTCCCCACTGACAGTCCCGTCATGATGAGAATGATCGCTCCCCAGTCGATTTCTCTCTGGGCCGTCTTCCACGTGAGCACGTCGATTTTGGGCAGGAAGAAGAGCAGGCTGCACGCCAGCGCGACAAAGGAGATCGACAGGTAGTCGGCGGCGGCATATTTGTCGACGATGAGGGGTTGGCCCACCCACAGGAGGATGGCGAGACAGAGAATGGCGAGGGACCAGCCTTCCCTGGCGCTGAAGGGGCCGAGTTCCACCTGGCGCGCCTCGACCTCCTCTTTTTCCAAGCGTAGGTCCAGGTTTTCGAGGGGGAAACAGACCAGCAGGGTCGCCCACGCGCAGGGTATCATCATGGCCGCGGCGGGGACGCCGAGAATCATCCACTGGACGAAGCTGAAGTGGATGCCGGCCAGCTCCTCGAGATAGCCGATGGTCACGGGATTCGGTCCGCAGCCCGCAGGGGTGCCGATGCCGCCGATCAGCGCTCCCCAGGCGCAGGAGATCATGAGCGCTCGCCCGAAGTTGCTCTCCAGCTTCTTCAGGTTCGCGTCCTCGAGAATTCCCACGCCGATGGGCATCAGAATCGCCGCCACCGCCATGTCGCTGATCCACATAGATGCCGCGGCCCCGACTGTGAGGAAGGCGAGGATAATCATTTTGGGGCTGTGGCCTATCCGCGCCAGAAGGAGGGTCGTGAAGCGCCGCAGAAGTCCGGTTCTGCTGATGGCCGTGGAAAAGATCATGACGCCTATGCAGAAGAGCACGATTTCGTGACCGAAACCTTCTTTGACTACGGATTTGAATTCCCCCGCCCCCGCAATGGGCAGCGCAGCCACGGCGATGAGACCGGTAACCGGAAAGGCGAAGGTCTCCGTCACCCACAACAATACGGCCATGACCAACACGCCAAGGGCCGCCTTTCCGGAATGGGTGAGCTCCACGACGGTGCCATCGGCTTTGGCGATCGGAGGCGGGGTGGGAAGCGCGACGATGACGACGACCACGGCGAGAGCGAGCAGGGCGGTCAATACCTTTTTATTGCTCATCGGGGGAGCGGCTCTCCTTTCGCGAACCGTTTGTTCATTTTTTAGCGTGCGCACCACCGCATTTCATGGAGCTGACGGCGATTGAGAGACAATTGAACGGGCGGATCGCCGATTCAGTGTCGCGCAGATGTCGCAGGATCTATATTATTTCTATGCGGCCGATTCAGAAGCACCAGCGCGGTGATGCCGGGCTGAATTCCGGAAAATTTGGCCGATCGGATAGATGCGTACCCAGATACCAGGGAGAAAGATTCGTCGTGGCAAAGAGAAAGAGGAAGATCCGCACCAGTAGTGGCGTCAAGGAATACACCTATCTCGGCTGTCCCCTGACCAGCAACCGGTCGGCCTGGTGTTTTCGCATCTGCGAGCCGGATACCGAGGGGCATGGTCACTGTGGCCGGCTGGCGCCGCACAGCATGAAGAGCCGGATCCAGCAGGGCATTGAAGATCACGAGAAGAGGCTGCTGGCCGAACATTTCGAGAAGCTCGAGCATATGTATCTGACCGCACCTTGCAATGCGGCGTACGACCCGGGCATCGGCGTTACGCAGGGTCGGGCCGAGATCATCATTGCGGTGCAGGACGCCTTCTTCCACGCGGCTGGAGGAGTGCACGATTCGGTCTTTTTCAAGGCGCTCGACGACTCGGCATCTCTTGCCGTGAATTCGGTCGTCAGGGATGGTTTTGTGCGGACGGTCAGCTTCAACACCTACCTGAACCGCACGGTCGACAGCGGGGAGATCATCGCCAAAGGAACGTTCATGGGTCAGTCGGGCGACCAGTTCCACGCGGAGTCGGTGCTGACTGATTCCGAGGGGAATGAGATCGGTCGCGGCAACGGCGTGTTCCTGAAAAGCGAGGTTGCGCTGTCGCCGGAGATCGGCTACGAGTAGCGACTGGTGGAATTCAAAACGAAAGGATCTTGCCGCAGTCCGGACAGGACCAGGTCAGGCTGTTGCAGGTCATGCCCCAGAGGTTTGCGCTCATACACTCCTGACAGATTTCGAATCCGCAGGAGCAGTTCCAGGTGAATCGATAGCTTTTTTTACAGCAGCAACAGGTATTTGTTTTCTTTTCCTTCGCCGTTTTTCTCTTCGATTTGCCGATACTCACCTTTGGAAGGCCTCCAGTCGTTCGTCAGTTTCCTCGAGTTCGACGCCGATTCGGAGAGTTAAGGTAAACAGTTTTCCCTTTCTGCACGAGTCGGTCGATCCGGTTTGCGCCCGACGCGGATTCCGAATGTGCATTCAATCTTCGTTCAGCGGCGCAATCTCCGTCACGCCGAACTGCCGGGCTCGATCCAATCCCCAGACGGCGCTGTACACCTGCTGGGAAAAGTCCTTGCCCATGCCCGATAGCGGGCGTTCGAAATAGCCGCGCATCATTTCCCGCCAGAAGTCCAGATAGCGCTGCTCTCCGGCCTCTTCATAGGCGAACAGGGTGGTCTCCGCGTTCATCCCGGTCTCGCTGACGTTGCGCTGGCCGCCGCGCTCAATGTGAATCGGCGAGTTGGTGATATAGTAGAACCCGCCCACCTCGTGATCCCACGCCTCCTTCATGAGCCAATCGGCGTAGAGGACCAGCATGCGGCGGACATCGGGCCGCGGTTCCGGCTCGATCTCCAGGTAGCGTAGCAGGCCGGTGCACAGGGCTCCCGCGGCAAAGGTCTTGCCGCCGATGATGGCGACTCCTCCGGTTTCGCTGGGCAGGGGCTGGTGGAGCCAGGCTCCGGTCTCCTCGTCCTGGCGCTCGATGGCGCGTCTGGCCATCAGGCGGGCGGCATTCAGGTAGTATTGATCCCCCGTCATAGCGTATGCCGTGGACATATTGGCGATGGGCCAGGCCCCCTCGCGCTCCATGATGAAGTCGTAGGTGATGGTGGTCCGGCTCGCGACCCAGTCGCAGGTGCGGCGCGCGGACTCCAGAATCCAGCGGTCATCGGCGAGCAGGGCCATCAGCCAGGAGCCCTGCAGGTTCAGGTGGCCGCCCGGATCCATGGCTGCACCCGCGACCAGATCTCCTTTGAATGCGTCCAAGAAGGCCTGCCCGGTCTGCGTTTTGGACAGTTCCTCCGGATCCAGCACCGAGCCGACGTGGTTGCACGAGTGTTTCCAGACGGTAGCGGTGTATGGAAACGGCAGGGCATCCCGGCAGCTGTCCACGCTGGTGATGTGCCGCGCCATCTCCAGCGCGCGTCGGAAGATGTCGCGTCGTCCGCAGCGGAACCACTGGACACCCAGCCCCCAGGCCAGGTCGTATTCGTTGTTGCCGTAGTTTTTGCCGCGCTCGCCCCACCAGTCGCCCAGATGCATCCAGCCGTAGCTGCGGTTGGCCAGTCGATCCTGCTCCAGCGCATCGAAGCCCTTGTCGAACCAGTCTTCGTACATGGACCAGAGATCGGTTTTCGGCGTGAACAGTTCGCGACCCAATACTCCGGTTTCGCATAGATATTCCGATGCGAATTCCGGTCGCAATGGTTCGTCGTACCACTCGGCGAGCGTCGCGGGAGGGATCTCCGTATCCAGGTGAATCCAACAGGCAGCTCGGATTGTTTGACCGGCGCGGACCATGTAGCGTCCGTGGTCGAACCAGGCAAAGAGATGGTAGAATCGGGGATGCTCGCGGTCGGGCTCGAATTCGTCCTCGGCCAGCGGCGGCAGCGCCTGGATGCGGAGTTCGCTCTGGGTGGCCTGCAGGGCGCTGGGACAGCTGCGCCAGAAATCGGGCATGCCGGCGGTCAGGGAACCGCTGTCTTCCTCGATCCGCAGGGCGCTGGGGGCGTGCTGGAGGGTGGTTGTCTCCTCCGCAGCTATGCTCGCCCGTTCTTCGGTGTGCTGGCGCAGTGATATGGTGCTTCCACTGTCCAACTCGACGCGCGCTGAATCCCATGTCGCTGTGGCGTCTGCGGCCACGGGCAGGACGAATTCGAGTGATTCGACGGCGCTGAAAACGGGTGTCGAGTCGCCGAACCAGAGTTCTGTTTCGAGCTGGACAGCTTTTTGGGTGGGCGAGATGACGGCGCTCAGTCCATAGCGCCAGGGGGTGATTTCACCTGCGGCGATCAGAGATCCGCGCCATTCTAATCGCGCCCGGCCGGGGCCGTTGTCCGTGAGGGTTACCGAATCGGGTTTTCCGGGAACTAGGGTTCCGAGGCGGGCGTCGCGCAGTTCCAGCCGGCAGGCGCGTCCGGCTATGCGCAGGGCGCCGGTCGAGCTGATTTCGAGCTGTAGCTGTGGCGTGTCCAGCCGCCAACCGGAGGAGGTGTGGGACAGGGTTGCGCAGTCGGTTGCGGTCGGGATGTCGCCGAGGGCAGTGGTCAGGCGATATTCGGTAGATTTTTCTTTTTTTGTATCTGCGAGCAGCGACAGTGCCGCCCATTTGATGCTTCCATCCGGCCATTTGCACTGGACGCGTGTCTGCGAAGGGACAGGATTGCCTGCCGCCGTGGTGATGTGCAGATCCTTCAGATCGTCTACCGCGCCCTGGGCGAATGGCACGCCCTGCCAACAGGGCCATTGATTACGGTCGTGTGCAGTGGGTTCGGTCACGGCAAAGGGGATGTCTATTGGCTGGGTCTTTGGCGGAATCGCGGCAGCGGCGATGAATTGGAAATCGGGGGAGACTATCTCACGACCGTCGTGACTTGTATGGATGCGCGCCGTGTACGTGGCTCCGGGCTCTAACTCGGTCAGATCCAGGCGATGATTGCGCCCGCGGTAGGTGCAGGCGGAGGACCGGGTCGCATCTGTGCTGAGGACGTATTCCACCACTCCGGTTTCAACGTTGGTCGTGGTCGTCCAGTAGAGCGTTGCATTTCCATCGTCGTTGTGGCGGGAGGCGAAGCCGGCGAATTCGGGTGGCGGAGGTATGATTGGTCGCCGGGCGAAGAGCAGCTTGTATATGCGATAGTAGCAGACTTCGTAGCCGGTGGTGAAGGTGAGGGCATCGCCGGGTTTGACCGTCAGCGGCTCGGTGTAGCTGAAGAGCGCTTTGCCACCGGCAATATCGGCTACTGCGCAGCCGACCTGCACGCCGTTCAATGTAGTGATCAACTCCTCAGGACCATCCTCGTCGTCCCCCATGATCACGCCCAGGTAGAATGTGCCCTCGCGATCGAAGCGATAGGTGAAGCTCTCTCCGGGGTAGAAGGCGCGCATGCGATCCCCCTCCGAGGTGGCGCCCACCCAGTCTTCGGATTGCGTTGCCTCCACTACATATCCCTCTCCCTCAGTGCACACCCAATCCTCCAATTCGGGCCAAAGTCGCCAGCGGACGACGCGGTCGGCACGAGGCATGGGTGGCATAGGAGTGGGTTCGGTCAGGAAGGAGGGGCGAGTATTGGGCACAGTCAGTCTCTCTTTCTCTAAATTCGATTTATTAGCAGATGATGGATCCAAATATTTCAAAGTAGTCTGGAAACGCGCTCGGCGCAAAATTCGGCGCAATGCATGCTAAATCAGCGATTTTTTCGGGGTTGCTGAACATAGCGTAGCTGCTCCATGCACGGGCATTTTCGCATCTCATCCCCGTGTCATGGACACCGTCTTGGGGATTGTATATTCTCATAGTTGCAAGAGGGACGCCTGCAGAAAAAACACGATCGGATTTTTTCAACTACAGACCAGGGGATCCCATGGGAGAGAAGCGGTTAGAACTCCCGGTCCGTTTCTTCCGGATAGGAAGACTGTACGGTCCGGGGATGCCCGATCTGGGGCCGGAGGGGATGCAGGAGAAGGTGCTGGAAAACCGGCTGAGCCGGGTCGGGCTGGTGTCGGTGCATTGCTGGAATCTGGGCGAGGAGGATGGCCCCTATCCAATTGATGGGGATTCTCGATGTCCGGGCGTTGCCGCCGACTGGGTGCCGGAGGCGCACGGCATCATTCGCGAGCGGATTCGTCCCGTGCTGGATGCGGCGCGAGGAGCGGAGATGGCGGTCTTTCACCTGGCGCAGTCCGGGTACGCGTCTAAGCATCCGCAGTACGAGGCGATTGCCGCCGACCCGGAGCTGCGGGAACCGGCCGCTCCGGAGATGGCCGGCTGCGTTCGCCCGCGCAGCTATCGGGAGAAGTGGGCGGATCAGTACGGGCCGGGGTTTCCGGGGCCGGTGTGGGTGACGCACGGCGACAATTTCGACATCGCCTCTGCGGTCAGGCCGCTCGATTCGGAAGCGGTAGTGGTGAACGGCTGGCAGCTCAACGGCCTGTGCCGGCGGATGGATATCGATATGCTGATCTACGTCGGCTTTATGGCAGACCTGTGTCTGGTGAACATTTCCGGGGCGTTTCGAGAGATGTCCAATCGCTTCGGGTATCGCTGTGCGGTGCTGCGGGACTGCACGACGGCGTACGAGTACGAGGATACCTGGGAGAGGAGAGAGATGACCCGGGCGGCCATCCGCCAGGTGGAGACCGACGGCGGTTATTCCGCCGCATCCGAAGACATGATTGCCGCTTTGGAGGACTTGCGATGAAATGGTACGAGCAGCCGCGCATCTTTTACGACTGGGTGCGCTACGGTGAGGATCTGGACTTGGAATACGCCCGCTGGCTGATCTGGAAGACGCTGGATCTCAACTGCGATTCCCTCGCCTTTTGCGTTCAGGTGGGAGGGTATGCGCTGTGGGAGAGCGAGGTCACGCCCCGGTACGAGCGGATGGGGGATATGGATCTGATCGGCGAACTCGCGCGCCTGTGTCGGGAGAGCGACCTCTACTTCATCCCCTGGTGGCTGGCCACGGCGACCGGGGGAGTGGAGCGGGTGTTGCGGGAACATCCGGGATGGCAATTGCTGGGACCGCCGCGGCAGGGAAAGGAGCAGGTGCGGCAGAACTACATCTGCTACAATACGCCGTACCGGGATCTGCTCTACGAAGAGGTGCGCGAGGTGCTGGCGCAGTACGAAGTGGACGGGATCTACTTCGACCAGCTTCCGGGCAGCTGCTACTGTTCTTTTTGTCAGGCGAAGTTCGAAAGGCAGTACGGGAGCCGGATGCCGATCGTCGAGGATGAGTTTTTTGTGTACAACTCGCCGGCCGGTCTTCCTCCTCAATTGAAGGCATTCAGGGACCGCAGCGTGCGCAGCTTCTGTCAGGGGATTCGGCAGATCGTCGACGAGACGCGGCCCGAGGTCTGCTACGCCCAGAACTGGGTGCGCGGGGTGCAGTCGTATCTGGCTGAGGGGCTGGCGGACGTGCTGCTGCCGGAGTTCTATCAGAAGCAGGATCTGGTGCCTCTGGGGCTGAAGCAGCGGCTGACGAAGGCGTATTTCGACGGCGGTCCGGTCTGGGGCAACGTCCGCCACTCGGTGAAGCACGATGCTCGCCACCATCCTCTGCCGGGCACGCGTATGCTGCTGGTCGACTGCGTGGCCAACCGATCCGCGCCGCTGATGCTGGATCTGTGCGCCATGGACTTTGACGCCACCGGTCGCGAAGAGCTGGCGGAGACGTTCGCGCAGATCCGGGGGATGCAGGAGGTACAGGCGGGAGCGCAGCCGGTGTACTACACCGCGTTGCTGCACTCCAGCATGTCCCACAGGCTTTTTCCGGAACGATTCGACCGGGCATTCGAGGGGCTCTACCGGCTGCTGTTCGAAGCGCATATTCCGTTCGAGCTGGTGACCGAGGCGCAGGTGCAGAAGGGGGAGCTGGAAAAGTACCGGGTGCTGGTTTTGCCGGATGCGGTTTCTCTGGACGACGAGACGGTGGCCGCGATACGGATTGCTGCGGAAAAGGGGATGGGTCTCGTCGCGACGCATATGAGCGGGCTGATGGACGGTCGGGGGAATCTCCGTTCTCAACCGGCGCTGGTCGATCTGTGCGGATTCGCCTACGAAGACGTGGTCGCCTATGACGGGGCGAGGGGGAGTCTCCAGGATCCGGTGCTCGGACTGCCGGACGTGGACGGCGCGATTTTCCACTACGGCAGCGTGCGCACCGAACATCCGCTGGGCGCCGGGCTTCCGGAGAACGGACTGTTCAGCTTTACCGGGGGATTCGCGGTCTGTACGCCGACCGACGGTAGCGAGGTGATCGCCGACGTGCACGCGCTGGATCAGGTCCGCTTGAGCGCCAGGCCTTTCAATCGACGCGGACTGTTTCCCGGTCCGGCGCGCTGGCCCCTCGCCCTGGCTCGGGAGAGCGGACAATTCCGCAGCGTCTACTTTGCCGCTCAGGTCGAGGCGGAGGCTAAGCGCAGTCACGCTCCTGAGCTGGATGTGTTGATGATTCGGGCTATCGAGTGGGCGGGTGGCGATCTGCCGATCGTCGCCGTGGACTGTCCGCGGTCGGTGGAGGTGCGTCTGTTTCACAACCCCGAGCGCCGGCTGTTCCAGCTGATTCTGGTCAACCTCTCGACTAATCCACTGGTCGACGTCGGGTACGGTCCGGCGGTAGTGCGCTACGTGACGCCGCACAAAGGGCTGCGGCTGACGCTGCGGACGGAGGAGAAGATTTCCGGCGCGGTCAGCCAGATCGGTTCGCAGGTCGATCTGGCGGTGACCGAGTCAGGGGTGGAGATCGAACTGTCCCGGCTGGATCTGTACGACAGCCTGCTGGTCGAATACGCGTAAGGGCGATTCTCGAGGAGATCGCGCGTCACCCATAATATTTTTTCTCATTACTTTCCACGGAGCGCAATATGACCGATTCAGGCAGATTGCCCAATATTCTCCTCATTCTAGCCGACGATCACGGATACGGCGACGTGTCGATCCATCAGGGGCCACATCTGCAGACGCCCAATATGGATCGAATCGCCGCAGATGGCGTGCATTTCACGCGTTTCTACGCCAACTCGTCGGTCTGCTCTCCGAGCCGCGCGGCGCTCATGACCGGTCGCTATCCCGATCGGGTGGGGGTGCCCGGTGTCATCCGCACTCATGGGAATGACAATTTCGGGTACTTCAGCCAGGATGCCGTGACTCTGCCGACCATGCTGTCGCGCGCCGGGTACGGCACCAGCCTGGTCGGCAAGTGGCATCTGGGACTGGAGCCGGAGAATCATCCGTGTCGGCGGGGTTTCGACCGTTTTCGAGGGTTTCTGGGGGATATGATGGACGACTACTTCACCCATCTCCGCCACGACTACAACTACATGCGCATGGGGTACGATCAGATCGATCCCCGGGGACACGCCACCGACCTGTTCAGCGAGTGGGCGGTCGAGCAGATCGAGGAGTGGCCGCAGGCGGAGCAGCCCCAGTTCATGTACCTGGCGTACAATGCTCCGCACACGCCGATTCAGCCGCCGGAGGAGTGGGTCGAGCGAGTGCGTCGGCGCGAGCCGGACGCCTCGGAGGAGCGGGTGCGCTACGTGGCTCTGGTGGAGCATCTGGACGACGGTATCGGTCGCGTTCTGCAAGCGTTGGAGCAGAATGGGCAACTCGATAACACGCTGGTGATCTACACCAGCGACAACGGCGGGCAGATGGACGTGGGGGCGTACAACGGTGATCTGCGCGGCCAGAAGGGGGATATGTACGAGGGAGGCATCCGAGTGCCCGCCTGCGCCATGTGGCCGGGGCACATTCCCGCGGGACTGATAACCGATCAGATAGGGATGTTGATGGATCTGTTTCCCACGCTCTGTGAGATCACCGGGGTCGAGGTGGACCACACTATCGAAGGGCGCTCCATTCTGCCGACCATTCTCGGACAGGAGCAGGATCTGTCTGAGCGGGTTCTGTACTGGCTGCGGCGCGAGGGAGGAATGCGCTTTTTGGGGCTGTGCCAGCACGCGGTGCGCCAGGGGGACTTGAAACTCTTGCACAACGATCCGTTCGCAGCGCTGGAGCTCTACGATCTCGAGATGGATCCGCTGGAGGCCGAAGATCGCAGAGCGGCCGACGGCGATCGCTTTCGGGAGATGGCCGGTCTTCTGCAGCGGGAGATGCACGGATCCGGCGGCGTGCTCTGGCAGAAACCGGGCTCTACGCCCATGGGTTTGACCCACTGAGTTCGGTCTGCATGGGTAAAGAAAAAAAAAGAAGCGGCTGTCCGGATATCGAGCAGCCGCTTCTGCTAGTGGGTAGTTCTAAAAGAGATTCAGCTGGGAGAAGCTATTTCAACGCCCAGATCAGGTCGTAACCCAGGTCCTTCTCCTGGGCTTCCAACTCGTTTATCGCCTGAACCAGTGCCGCCATCAGCTCTTCTTTGCGGACGATCCGGTTGAGGGCGTTGATGTTTTCCAGCTCCGATTCGTTGAACGTCACGCCCTTATCAGCGCTGATGCCCCCCTCCAGGTAGACGGCCTGACCGGCAGTCTGACTGGTGGGCGGGCCGGTGATGCGGATGCCCATTCGGGGACGCAGGGTGATCTTGTCGGTATCGGTCGGGAGTTCGAGGTCGAGGGTGATCGCCACCAGGCCGTCGACGCCCAGTTCGCGCATCAGCCGCGCCTCGGGACGATCGGCGGCGAAGGTGGAGGAGACCTGCCCCAGCAATCCGGAGATTGAGGTGGGGACGAGGTTCTTGGTCCCCTTGTAGCTACGCTTGATCTTGACGTCGCTGCTCTCCTGATCGATTTCCTCCAGTTTGGCGTATTCGCCGGAGGCAACGACCTGCCCGACCGGGATGAACTGGATGCCGTAGCGCTCCTGCATCAGGTTCTGGACATCGGCGTAGATGTTCTCCAGCAGCTGATCCCAGAAGGCGGTCGGTAGCGGCGGGAATTGCCAGGTCTCTGTGGTGGTGGTCGTCGTCTTGATATTGCCGGTCGTAGTGGAACTGGTGCTCACTTTCTTCTGGTACAGGGTGCCGCGCACCGACAGCGAGGCGAGGGCGAACTTTTTCGCCGTGGAGAACGGGCGCCCGGTGGCGGCATTCGGTTTGCGGAGGGAGTAGGCGATCGGGCTTTTTTCGGGGCCGATTTCCCCTTCGGTCGAGATATGGGTGAAGTATTTCGGTTCGCCGGTCACCTGCACCGGCGCTGTGTCCCAGGACTGGGAGATGATCTGCGCTGCGCCGATTCCTTCCATTTCCACCAGCCGACTGGTGGAACGCTCCACCTGCAGATAGTTGACACCCTTGTTGAAGCCGAATTTGATGTTGGGCACCGAACTGCTGGCGAACATCGTCGACGGCAGCGACAGTTTATCGGTCGACTTGAAGGTGCCGACTTCGTAGAAGGCGCGGGTGCCGACGGCATCGGCCAGCATCTTCAGGCCAACTGTAGTGTCTTTGGTGCCGGATGGATTTCCCAGTTCCAGTTCCAGCGACTTGCCCAGATCGATGGTAGCCCCTTCGGACTGGCCGTTGATCGAGCGGATGGCGATCTCCGGTAGCGGCTCGACGGTGAATTCGAAGTGCTGGCCGGTGGAAGTGTCTATGATGAAGGTCTGCGGCGACAGATCGTCGGCCGGCAGCACCTTGCCGTAGGCGCCGCTGCCCAGATGGGTCAGCAGTTCGCCGTTGAGTTTGACGGTGCCGTCGATTTCGTACATGCCGATCCCCTCCCTCTTGAGGAAGTTGATGACGGCGACGTTGGCGCCCGGCTGCCAGATGGCAGAGACGTGCTTTACCTCGGTGGTCTGGGCCTCGGTTTGATAGAGGTTGCGTATAAAACGGACCTGCACCGAGGCATTGCTCAGATCGGCAGTCTTGGCGGTCAGTAGCTTGGCAGTCATGTTGCCGACCGAGACACAGCCGCTCAGTGCCAGGGATACCAGCAGCGCTGCAATGAACGGTTTCAGCACTGGGGAACGTCCCTTCTTATTGCACATAATCTCCTCATTTTGAGTAGGGGCAAAAAATGGCAAAATAGAGATCGAATGTATCGACGGCGGTAGGTTTGTCAAGACGGCAACCGACCACTGTGCTGGTCGAGAGAAAGCCGCAGAGAAGGGAGGTGAAATGCTGCACGACTTGACCATGTGGTCCTAAAGACCTTTATAATTTCTACGAAATTGCGGCGAGTGTACTCTGGTATTGCGAAAGGGGGCAATATGAGTCGTCTGCGGGTAGCAGCTATATGCACCATCTATTATCCCTGGTCTCACGCCGACGCCATCGTCACCAAATTTCTCAAGGGGATGTCTACGGACGAAGGATTCTTTCCTCCGGAGGTGGACATCGTTTCGCTGTATATCGACCACATCCTGGACAACGACATCGGCGTCGGTCTGGCTGAGGAGTGCGGTGTGCCTGTCCACCCGAGTATCCGGCGCGCGCTCCACGCCGACGGCAAGGAACTGGGCGTCGATGCGGTGCTGCTGGTGGGGGAACACGGAGACTATCCCTGGAATGAGCGGGGGCGTCATATGTATCCGCGCCGCTATTTCTTCGAACAGATTGCAGGAGTTTTCGCCGAGAGCGGGCGCAGCGTGCCGGTGTTCAACGACAAGCATTTTGCCTACGACTTCCGCGACGCGCGGTGGATGTGGGATCGCGCTGCAGAACTGGAGATTCCGCTCATGGCCGGCTCCTGTCTGCCGCTGGCCTGGCGGCGGCCGTGGCTTGAGCACGACAAAGGGACGGTTATCGACACGGCGCTGGCGGTCGGTTATGGGGGGATTGAGGCGTACGGCTACCACACGCTGGAGACAATGCAGTGTATGATCGAGCGGCGAGCCGGGGGGGAGTGCGGGGTCGTCGCCGTGCAGTGTCTGGAAGGGGACGAGGTCTGGCGGGCGCGGGACCGAGGGGATTTCGACGGCGAATTGGCGGAGGCGGTCTGCGCCACCGTGGGGACGCGTCGGGAGGGACGGATGGAGGATGTCTGTGAGAAGCAGGCGGTCTTTTTGATGGAACACGCCGACGGTCTGCGCACGGCGGTGCTGATGCTCGACGGTTATCTTAACGACTGGGCGTACGGTGCCCGCGTGGGGGGACAGATCGAGGCGACGGAGTTCTTTTTGCAGCCGGACGGGCCGGGGGCGAGCTTTGGCTATCTGAGTCGCAATATTCAGAATTTCTTCGCCAGCGGCGTTGCTCCCTATTCACCGGCGCGCACGCTGCTGACGACCGGGATTATCGATGCGGCGATGAACTCTCGCTATGAAGATCATCGGCGGATCGAGACGGACTGGCTCGACATAACCTATGAATCGTATGACGAGCCGCCTCTGCGACCGCAGGGGGAGCGGCCGACCGGAGCCTGTCTCGATCGGAATGCTCCGGACCTGCTGCTGCCCTGGCGGGATGAGGGTTGAGGAGTTCAGGATGACATCGAATAACTCATGGAGGGGATGATGAACGACCGGGAACGGTTCGTCAACACGCTCACCGGGCGACCGGTGGATCGCGTGCCTTTTATAAAAGTATTCGGCGGCACTAATGCCGTGCTGCCCGGCTGGGAGCGGGAGTATCCGGGGCTGCGGGAGCGGATAGATAAAGAGCTGGGTTTCGAGGGGGCGTACCGGGGGTGGGACACTGCACCGGTCAATGTCCGTTTCTCCGGTCTGGGGCCTACGGAGGTGCTGGAGGAGAATGAGACACAGCGGATCGTGCGCTCCACGGCGGGGGAGGTGACGCTGCAGCGTTTGGATGGAGACTATCACGCGCAGACGCTGCGCTGGCCGGTGGAGAGTCGGGAGGACTGGGAGCGGGTGCGGGAGCTATACCTGCGGGCGGACGACCCGGCGCGCTTTCCCGACGATTGGCCGGATCAGATGCGGCGGTATCGCGAGCGGAGTTGGGCGCTGCAGCTGACCCATGGCGGCGTGTACGGTTTTGTGCGGCGGTTGATGGGGGATGAGCGGATGCTGCTGGCGCTGTACGACGACCCCGCCTGGGTGGCCGAGATGATGGAGAGTTACACGACCATGGTGTTGGAGATCTGGGAGGGGATGGTCGCGGAGGTGGAGTTCGACCTGGTGGAGTTCTGGGAGGATATGGCTTCCAAGAACGGCGCTCTGCTGTCGCCGGCGATGTTCAGGGAGTTTATGGCACCTCAGTATCGGCGGGTCGCCGATTTTGCTCGGGGGCATGGGATCGAGATCCTTTTGGTGGACTCGGATGGGTATACGGACGATCTGGCGGAGTTGATGGTGGAGGTGGGGGTCAACGCTTTGTATCCCTTTGAAGTGGGCGCCGGCTGCGATGTTCCGGGGACGCGGGCGCGTCTGCCGGAGTTGGGTATCATAGGGGGGCTGGACAAACAGTGCATGGCGTGCGGTCGCGAAGCTATGGATCGCGAGTTGGAGAAGGCGAGGGCGTTTATCCGCCTGGGTCGATTCATCCCCGGGCCGGATCACTTTGTGCTGTCGAATGTTACCTGGCCGGACTACAAGTATTTCATGGAGCGGCTGAAGGAAGTGGTCGTGAATACTTCTCCCACTGCATAGGGTTTTTAAATTCGACGAGGAGGGTTTTGAGATGCCGGTTGAGAGGAGCTATTTCGAAGATCAGCCGCTTCGCATCGGGTGCGAGCGGCAGCTGTTCGTCGACGACTATATGGTGGAGGATCGGTGGAAGCTCACCCGGGTGTTGCACCAGCCTGAGAAGTTCTTGAAGAATCCGGTGCTGCTCAGGGACAAGCCGTGGGAGGGGGATGTGGCGTATCGCCCCTGGGTGATCTGGGACGAGGAGTACGGGCGGTTCAGGATGTGGTATCAGTGTTTTTCGTTCTCCAATTATTATGGTGCAGGTGGTCCTCCGTATCACGTCTGCTATGCGGAGAGCGACGATGGGTTCAGCTGGGAGAAGCCGCTCCTGGATGTGTGCGCGTATCCCGGTTTTGAGAAGACGAATGTGGTGTACTGCGGCACCCACTACAACCGGGTGCAGGGAGTGCAGGTGTTCAGGGATGCGGACGATCTGGATGAGGAGCGGCGCTACAAGATGATCTGCGTGGAACGGAGGCCCCGGAACGGGGCGCTGACGAGCAGCGTGAATCTGGTTTGCTCGCCGGACGGCCTGAGCTGGAAGCAGGTGGGGGAGGACTGCATTCTGGACTACCACAGCGACTGTTTCAATCACGTAGTGCGCGATCCGCAGAATGGGCGCTGGCTGCTCTACTGTCGGCCGATCCACATGAGCGCCACTGGTCGGCGCACTCCGGAGGGTCAGGTGGGGGGGAGGCATACGCGGCGGCGGGTGGCGGTGATGTCCAGCGAGGATATGGTGCACTGGTCGTATCCGCGCACCTGTATGTATCCGGATGAGCGGGATATGCCCGACTACGATTCGGTGGGGGCGTTCCGGTACGCGGATCAGTTTTTGATGTTCTACGCGGCGATGGAGGGGGAGGAGACCGGGACGAACGAGGTGCGTCTGGCGTCGAGTCGCGACGGGCTGTTCTGGGAGCGGTTCCACACGCGCGAGCCGTTCTTGCCGCGCGGCCGGGAAGGGGACTGGGATGCCGGTCAGGTGATTGCCGATGCCGAGCCGGTGCGGCAGGGGGAGGATCTGCTGATCTACTACAGTGGTTTTACTGCGCCCCAGTACGAGACCAACCGCAATGGCGGGATCGGTCTGGCGGTGATGAAGCTGGATCAGTTCGTGGAACAGCGGGCGGGAGACAGGCCGGGATTTTTGCTCACCCGGGAGTTCGTGCTGGAGGGGAACCAGCTCTGTTTGAATACGGTTATGCCGGGGATGAACTATCGCGAACAGGGAATTCGGGTGGAGGTGGCCCGGCGACCGGAACTGGGGAAACACGCCGCCAACTTTGTTCAGGCGTACGAGGGATTCAGCCTGGAGGAGTGCGATCCGATTAGGGGAACGCGCACGGAGAATCCGGTGAAGTGGAATGGGAACGGCGATCTGAGCGAGTTGGTGGGCAGGCCGGTCTATCTTCGCTTTGAGATCAGGAATATGGGGCTGTTTTCGTTTAAGGTGAGCGATCCGATGTAGGCGGAGTCGGTCTTGCCGATTTTTCAGAGGCGTGCGGCGCGATTACTGGAAAGGGTGAGTCGGCGGGTCGGTCGACGCTGCCCCTCAAAACAGCGCCAATTCTCGAGCTCGGTTCAGGTAGTGCTGAAAATCGGCCAGGCGCGTGCCTTTGAGCACGCGGTGATCCAGGCATATCATCCAGCCGCCGCCGGTCTCTTTCATACAGGGAATGGTCGATTCGAGCATCGCGTCGATCGCTTCGCGGCCCTCCAGCAGCACCCGCTTGTCGAGGCCGCCGTCGAATGCCATGCGCGGGCCGAAGATCTGTCGGTATTCTCGGATATCGTTTCCCGCCTGCACTTCGTTCGGGCCGATGAAATTGACTCCGCAGTCGGCGAACCAGTGCGCCAGTTCCTGCAGACAGCCGTCCGTGTCCACCGAGAAGATCGGCACCTCGTACTGTTGCACGATGGCGCGGATGCGTTCGTAGTACGGGCGTATGAACCGGTCGAAGATCGCGGGGCTGACCATGCTGGCGTTGCGGTAGGCCATGTCTTCGCCGAAGTGGATCATGTCGAGTTGCACCCGCTCCAGCGCCGTGCGCAGCACCTGTTCGATCAGGCTGCACCAGGTTTCGCAGATGTCGGCCACCAGATCCGGCTGTTCGTAGTAGGCGATGCACAGCGCCTCGTCGCCCATCAGGTCGCGGGGGAACCAGTAGAAGCCCATGGAGCCGTAGCCGTTGGGGAGGCCGGCTGCCAGGTTTTCCTGCGCGGTTGCTTCCAACTCGGCGCCTACGCGGTCCGGATGGAAGAGCAAGCGTCGTTTGTAGTCTTCCCAGGTCGCGAAGTCCTTCACCGGGAACTCCATCGCTCGCGACAGGGTGGAGTATTTCTTGAGCACCTGGGTTTTGCGGCCCAGCGCGTCGATCTCGATTCGATATTCTTCGGTCTCTTCCAGCACGCCGGTCTCGAAAGGAGGGTCGAAGAGCACGCGGAGCGGAAGTCCTTTGGGTCTGGGAGAAAAGCCGAAATACTCGTATTCGTCCTGTCTCGTTTTTACCGAGCGCGGCAGTCCTTCTTCGTACCAGTCCTCCAATACCCCCGGCATCAGCCCGTACGCGTGGCGCATGGGCAGTCGGTCCACCTCTTCAAAGCGGACAGTTCTGATCAGCCGCTCGCGATCATTCATGGTGCAGCTCGTTCTCAGGCGTTGGTTGGAGCAGGTAGTTCGGGCAGATGCTGGTAATCGGGTTCAGTCTTCTGACGCTTGAGAATCTGAATGATTTCTCGCCAGGCTGCAAGCAAACCTCGGGGAGAGTGGGGCAACTCGTGGCGGATGGCCTTGTGCAGGCGGCCGAGTCGGTAGCAGGGGACCGCGGCGTACATGTGGTGCTCGATGTGGAAGTTCATGTGCCAGTACAGGAAGCGGACCAGCGGATTGAGCAGGATGGTGCGCGTGCACAAGCGAAAGTCGGGGACGTTATCGGTGAGGCCGATGTGCTGCGTGTTGTTGCACAGCAGGAAGAGGCAGCTGCCGTAAAAGGAGCCGAAGGTGACCAGCACGGGTAGCTGCCACCAGCCCAGATAGAGGGAGCCGGCGACGAGGGCGGTGTGGCCGATCACCAGGATGCGATCCCAGCCGAAGAGGCGCCGCCGGCCGTCGACGTTCTCGGGCGGGAAGAGGACCTGGTCCCAGCCGGGGTTGAGATGGCCGAGGAAGCCGCGACGGAAGGTGCCGCGGATGCGGTGCCAGGCGCCCAGGAGGTCGAAAAAGGCGCCGCGCAGGAAGCCCTTCAGCGTCAGGCAGACGGGCAGAACGACCTCGCCGTCTTCCGGTGGATGCAGGGTGTATTTGTGGTGCTCGGTGTGGCTGGCCCAGAAGTGCACCGGGTTGTACCAGCCGAGGAAGCTGAGAAGATAGAGGAAGAATGCGTTGAGCGGCTGGGTGCGGAATACGGAGCGGTGCACCAGTTCGTGGAAGCCGTTGATGATGAAGGCGTAGCAGGTGCCGTGGAGGAAGAGGGCCGGCACGAGCCACGGCCAGGCCAGGTGCTCGGAGACATGCCACGCGACCGCTCCTGTGGCGGTGAGGATGGCCAGGAATCCGAGGGTTTGGACGAAACCCCAGAGATCGCTGCGCCGGTTGAGTTTGGCGAGCAGGTCGCGGTCGATCTTCGTTCGGTACCAGGAGATGCGGCGCTTTTCGCGCGCTTCGGCTTCGGTCATGGCCTCGGGATATCAGGGATGGATCAAATCTATAGCATAACGGGGCCTCCCCTTGGGCGCTTTTATAACGTATCGACCCGCGGGAAAAAGGCCACCTATTCCAGTTCCATCCTGTACAGGGTACCGTCTCCGTCGCGGTCGGCCACCACGTAGACCTGTCCGTCTGTGCGCACGGCGATGCCGTAGAGCTGATCGGCTCCCAGGCCGGTGTCGAAGCTGTTCTGGAGGGCGCCCTGGGAATTCAGCTCGACGATCCGACCGTCCCCGTGGTTGGTGATCAGCAGATTGCCGTTGGGGCGACGAGCGATGCCCACGGGGCGGTTCAGTTTCTGATCCGAGGTGGCGAACAGCTGCAGGCCATCCTCCTCGGTCCACGTCTGGATTCGGTTGGCGGCGGTTTCGCAGATGAAGAGGCGGCCGTCGGGATTGACCAGCAGATGGGCCGGCAACTCGCCGTCGTCGAACTGCAGGTCTTGAGCCACGGTGTCGAAGAGGTGTCCGTCGGGGCTGGCGCCGTCGGCGAAGTCGATGCGGGTCACGGATCGGGCGTCGCGATTGGCCACGTATAGACCTCCCTGCGGACCGAGGGCAAGGCCGATGGGGCCGGATACGCCCCTGTACTGGAAGTCGTCCACCGAACTGTCGAAACGGCGCACGGTGACCACGCCGATGTTGCTGCCCATGATCGGAGTCAGGCAGGCGAAGAAGAAGCGGCCGCTCTGGTCGATGTCGACGGCGATGGCGCCCACCAGGCTATTCTGGATGGGCTGGAGTCGGGGTGAGTCGGTGGCAAAATTGCGCACCCAGGTCGCTTCGACGCCGACGAAGTTGACGACGAACAGCTCGTCGGACAGCTCGGAGTCGGCCGGTCCGAAGATAATGTCGCGCGGGGCCTGCAGGTTACCGACGATTTCGGTAAGCAGATTGTTTGCAGTGGGAGGGGGGATCTCACTGTCCGGAGGAGGGGATGGAGGGGAGGAATCCGGAAGATCACTCCCCGACGGTGGATCGGCAGAGACCGTCGGGCTGCTGCCGCCGCCGCCGCCGCAGGCGGCCAGGGTCAGACAGAGCAGCAGGGAGAGGAGAGGGGGATGAAGCACGGCGGACCTCCGTACGGAAAGGCTTGCGATGTGAGGCGCTATATCCGTCGGATAGATTCGCCAGGAGGCCGGAAGGTTACAAATTTCCCTGTCTCGGCCGCTGGAGTTCGACTGTTCGCCGGGTCAGCCCCCTTTACTCGCCCTATACATCTTGTAAAAGCCCAGACCGGAGAGGCTCCAGGTGACGAGCAGGGCGATGATCCAGGCTATCTGGCCTCCCGTGCTGCCGAACAGGGTGGCGAACAGGTTGAAATGGAAGAAGTGTTCGACCTGCATGTGGAGATGGCCGATTCCCATCACCATGAACCCCCAGGCCATCAGGGCCATCCCCTTGCCGAAGATGCCTCCCTTGAGGGCGCGGGCGGTTACAAAGGCGAATGTAACTGCGGCGAATAGAAAGGGGAGTTCCAGGACACCGAAGAACAGTTCGATCGAGCCGGGAGCGGTTTGATGCGCATCCTGAGCAAGTGCGGCGCAGGGAGAGAGCGACAGTGCCGCTGTGAGGAGCGGTACTGAGATGAGTGGGTTTTTTATTGGCATGCTGTGATATCTCCGTTGTCGACGGTTAGTTCGCACTGGCATTGTGAGTCGAGATAGGTGGGGGAATGGGGAAACGGATTTCTATTGTCGCTCCTCGGCCTTCGGTCAGATTCAAGGTGCCGCGCAATTGACGGACCAGCGAATGGACGATGCGCAGGCCGAGAGAGGGGGCGGTCCGGATATCGATATCGGCGGGGAAACCGGCACCGTCGTCGCTGACGACCAGGCGAAATTCATTCTGATCCCGGACGAGTTCGATTGTGACGAGCCCCGTTTGGTCCGGTGTGAAGGCGTATTTGAGCGCGTTGGACACCAGTTCGTTGATGATCAGCCCGCAGGGGACGGCGGTGTCGATGTCGAGGGAAATCGCCTCGATGCGCACTTCGATGGTGGTCAGGCCGGACAGGGCTTCATAAGCGGCGAGCAGTTCATCGGCGAGGCTGCGGACGTAGTCGCCGAAGTCGATAGAGGCCAGATCGGTCGACTGATAGAGCCGTTCGTGAATGAGGGCCATCGAATGAATCCGATGACCGCTCTCGGCAAGCTGTTCGGCCACTTCCCGATTGTCGGTCTTTTTCAGCTGCAGGCTCAGCAGGCTGGAGATGATCTGCAGGTTGTTCTTGACCCGATGGTGGATCTCTTTGAGCAGCACCTCTTTTTCGTACAGCGACTGCTGAATCTGTTCGTTCGCCTGCTGGAGATCGAGGGTGCGTTCGGTCACTTTTCGTTCGAGGTCCTCTTTGGAAGCGCGCAATTCCCGATGGGCATCCTCCAGCTGCATGTTCTGCTGGGCGAGCTTCTCGTTCGCCTGCTGCAGTTCATCCGCCTTGTCGAGGAGCACGCGCTGCATCTGCCGGCGACTGAGGAGCTCGATCTTGCGTTCGTCCAGCAGGTGATCGGGGAGCAGGCGAATGACGATGGGAAAGGTTTCCAGACCGACGTAGGAGGGTTGTAACTGCTCATAGCTCTGTTCGAAGATGGTCCCGGCCGTTTCGGCGCCGAGAAGAGACTCCAGACGGCTGTAGATGTCGTGGGCGTAGCGGCGCAAGTAGACGACGGTAGAGGAGGCGGAAGAGAGGGTTTCGAGTTCGTCCGACGGCTGATGGCCGCTGCCGTCTCCCAGGATGGTGTAGGCGCGCTGCAGAACGGTGCGCAGGAGGAGCTGGCAGAGAAGGCGCTCCTGGTGAACGGGCGGATGGAAGATGAGCCCGAAGCCGGGCAGGGCGAGCAGGTCGGGAAAGCGGGAGCGTATCATGCTCCTCAGCTGGTCGCGCGTGAACTTTTTGTGCGGATCTAGTTCGGTCAGATATTTCTCGAAGGTGAGATAGACGGAGGGGAGTTCGCTCTCCTGCCTTTTAGAAGGAAGGCGGGTGAAGTGCCTGGCACCAGTGACGATAGAAGGAGCCCGCTCCGGCATCGACAGCTGGTCGATCAGGAAATCGATCAGCTCGATGAGGGAGTCGGCATGGGCACTCGGCGTGGACAAAGAGCGCCCGATGAGGCGTTTCAGGCTAGCGAACCAGGTCGGCATGTGAATGGCATGAGGTTTAGTGGAGATTTCCCTTAAGTACCAAGGCGGGAGCAAATTGTCAAGTTCCGTCAAAGGCTGTGGAGAACCAGACTGTATTGATCTCGTCACTCCGCCATCCTCCTTGACGGTCGATGTGTGACTCTTAGCTTTTGCCCCTGTTGGAGTATCTCTGATCAATTTCGTATCTGAGCGAAGTGATGCAAGCGGGGGTGAGTGCATATGTCGAGCGATGTCCGGGTCGAGGATGGGGTGATGGATGAGGAGCAGAAAGCGGTCGTCATCGAAACGGCGGCGGCGACCTACTACTATCACAAAGAGGGGGGTGGTTTTTCGAGTCTGATCGACCGGGACGGTAGGGACTGGATCAGCTATCGTCCGGGCGACGGTCCCGCCGGAGAGTACCGCGGCATTCCGAACATGGTGTTTCGGGGAGAGAAGGGAGGATTCTTCCATCCGGGACACGCGGGGGAGAAGGGGTCTGAAACGCGCTTGCTCGAAAGCGGTCCGGAGCGGGCATCGCTGCTGTCGACCAGCGTCAACGGCCGGTGGCAGGTGCGGTGGGATATCTACCCGGAGTGCGCTCGTATGACCGTGCTGCGCACCGATCCGGAGGATTCCAATTACTGGTTTCTCTACGAGGGCACACCGGGCGGGGCTTTTGAACTGGAGAGGTCGCGATGTGGGCGCTGCACCGGGGAAATCGGCAGTCTCGAGGAGCGCTGGGAGGCGGATCTGCCGTCGCCGTCCTGGGTTTATTTTACCGATCCCGAGCGTAATCGTTCTCTCTTTTTATACAGCGAGAAACGGGATCGCTGTGCGGATATGTACAAACCGATGGAGCCGATGACGGTGTTCGGCTTCGGTCGCCGGATCGAAGGAGTGGACTCCTCTATCACCGGTGAGGGGAATGTGTTCTATATCGGGCTGGTCGAAGCGGCGGAACACGAGATGGTGGCGGCAGCGGTCGAGCGGATCACGGGATGACGGTTTCGGGGGATCGGCTCTCCGGGCGATTCTGGATAGCTAGCGAGTGAACCTTGAAAGGAGCATGAGGAGATGGCGGAAAAAGTAAAGATCGGCATTGCCGGTTGCGGGGTGGTGGCCACGGCGTATTACCTGCCGTATTTGATGAAGCGGGAGGATGTAGAGATCACAGCGGTCTGCGATCTCTACGAGGAGCGGACAAAGGCGTGCGTGCGCCTTTTCGGCGCCAGGGAGCAGTATCTGGACTACTACGAGATGATGGATAAGGCGGATCTCGACGCGGTTTTTATCCTCACTGCACCTGGCACCCACGTCCCCTTTACGCTCAGGGCGGTGGAGGCGGGCAAGCACGTGCTGATCCAGAAACCGCTGGCGACCGATATGGAGGACGCCCGCACCATCGCCGAGGCGGTGCGCGAGGCAGGGGTCAAGTGCATTGTCGAACCGAGCAGCAGCACGCCACTCGACCCGGACTACGCTCTGCTGCGCGATCTGGTCAGGAAGGGGGTGCTGGGGGATATACTCTGGTTTTCACTCGCCTGGACCGGGCCGACGAAATACGGCCCCGCTTTGGGAACCAACCCGTATGGTCAGGCGGCGTTCTACGACGCGGACAGCGGCGGCTTTCTCTTCGACCTGCCGTATGCGCCGACGCAGATCGTCTCGGTGCTGGGCGGCTGCAAGAGCGTGATGGCGCAGGCGAAGATCTCGGTGGCCGATCACAAGATCGTGCCGGAGGGGGAATACGATAAGTTTTTGGCGCAGGCGACCGAGCCGGATGACGCCAACTATTGGGACGTGGTCCTCGATCTGCCGCGGACCCATCCGGTGAGGATGGAGGCGGTGGACAACGCCTATTCCCTGTACGAGATGGCGGACGGGGCGCAGGGGGCCTGCCACGTTGGACGGATCTTCCATCCGATCCTGCCCGGCACGGGTGGGGGAGCGCTGCAAGTCTACGGCACCGAGGGGAATCTGCTCTTCGGCGCCGGCTACATGGCCTCGATCATCTCCACCAGGAAGGAGCTGCTACCGGAGGTGGAGGAGGATGGCTGGTTCCACATCCGCGGGCGGGGGGACGGCAGCAAGGCGAAGTGGCCGCAGCCGACGCCGGGCGCTTTCAACTACTACCACGAATCGTCCAAACACCTGATCGAGTGCATTCTGGAGGACAGGGAGCCGATCGTCGGCGTCGATTGGGGGCTGCACATCACCGAGATGATGGCCGGGGCGATCGAGTCCTCGCAGACGGGGAGGCGCTACGATATGACTACCACGCTGGACTATTGAGGAGGGGGTCGATGGACAAGATCCGCATCGGCGTCGTCGGTCTGAGGTTCGGGCAGCACCACGTCCGCACCCTGGCGAACATGGGGGAAGCGGAACTGGTGGCGGTGGCCGATTCCAATCCTTCGCTGCCCGAGGGGCTGGATGGGTTCGCCGCCGGGTACGGTGCCAGATCGTATCGGGACGGCATCGAGATGATGGAACGGGAGGAACTGGATGCGGTCAGTCTGTGCGTCTCTCCGGCGCGTCGGGAGGAGCTGATCGACGCGGCGACGAGTCGGGAGATTCCGCTCTTTGTCGAGAAGCCGTGGGCGGCGGATCTGGCGCAGGGGCAGCGGCTGGCGGCGATCTGCCGGGAGCGGGAGGCGACGGTGATGACCGCCTTCAGCTTTCGTTTTTTGCCGGCGATCGTCCGGCTGCAGGCGCTGATGGCGGGAGAACTCGGGCCGGGCTGGATGCTCAACGGTTCGTATGTCTTCGGCTGGCTGCCGCCGGCGGAGCACTGGCTGTGGGATCCGGAGAAGGGGGGCGGTTTCTTCAATGAGAATTCCTGCCATTTGTTCGACGCGGTGTGCGCGTTGATGGGGGATCCGGTAGCGCTGACGGCGGAGGTGGGAAATTTCGCCGGAAGCCCGTCTGCGGATGCCGGCGCCATTGTGATCCGCTTCGCCTCGGGCGGCATTGCGGCGCTTACCTGTGGCGGGGTCGGTGGGGGGGGAGAGCGGGATTTCCCCCGGTTGGAATTGGTTACCGCCAACGGGCAGGCGCGACTGGCCGGGCGGGAGCATATCTGGGAGGAGCTGAGCTGGACGACGCGCGATGGCGACCAGGTCCACAGGGTGAAGCTGCCGTCCGAGGGGCTGGGGGATACCCGCTACACCCGGGCGCTGCGCCATTTCTTCGAGTGTTTGAGGACGGGGCAGAAGCCCGAGGCCACGGTCGAGGATGGAGTCAGGTCGGTGGCGCTGGCGATGGGAGTGTACGAATCGGCGCGGACGGGTGGAAAGGTGGAGCTGGCGTGGTGATATCGAACTGGAACAGCGAGCGAGGAGGTCGGATATGAAACTGGGACTGGAGGCGGGCGCACATACGCTCGATCTGGCGGTAGAGGAGGGAATCAAGGGGGTATCCATCGGCGCGGATCAGCTGGGGGAAGCAGGGGTGAAAGAGACGCTCGCCCCGCTGCGGGATCGCGGTCTGGAGGTTTGCCAGATCGGAGCTTTCGGGTACAATCCGCTGTCGACAGATCGGGAGAGGCAGGCGCAGCAGCGGGGAATGCTGGAGAGGGTGATTCCCCTGGCGGCCGAGGCCGGCTGCCCCTACATCACCATCTGCGGCGGCAACTATCATCCCTCCGGTTTCGGCGGGGGTGACGCGCGCAATTTTAGCTCTGGAGCGCTGGACGCAGTCGCCCGGGAGCTGGGGCCGATGCTCGTCCTGGCCGAAAGGCACGGCGTCAGGCTGACCATCGAGCCGTATCTGAAGACGGCGATCTGTTCTCCGGAGCGATTTCTGGCGCTCAGCGAGAAGGTGGGCTCCGAGGCGCTGCGAGTGAACGTGGATGTCACCAGTTTTTACGGACTGGGGGAGATGTGGGACCCGACGGAGAGGGTGGAGCAGATCTGCGAGGGACTGGCCGGTCACTACGGGTTGGGGCATATCAAAGGGATCGCGCTGGCCGAAGGGTTCCACATTCACATCAATCTGGCGCCGCTGGCCGAAGATCCGACCGATTGGGCCCAGGTATTGCGTCTGACGGCTCCGCACCTGCCGGAGGACAGCTGGATGATTGTCGAGCACGTGCAGACCCCCGAGGAGGGGCGCGCCAGTCTGGCTCAGGTCCGTGCCGCAGCGGTCGAAGCGGGTGTCGAGCTGGCCTGAGAAGGGTTTCTGCGCTCAGTCGTTTTGAGAGAGAGCGAGAGATTTCCCCGGAATCGCCTTTTGCCTGTATTCTCCAAGATGCTTATACTTATACGTTTAGGGCCTACCCCAAGGGGAATGTACAGGGGGCCTTCCGGAAATTGTACGTCAGGATATTCCGTGCGCTTCGCAGGATCGGGGGTGATACAAACCGCGGCAAAAAATTATGAAATTTTTTCGCATCTCTTAACTTCTAAGGAGTATGGTTGGATGGCCAATTTCAGCGTTCAGATTCGCGATTACGAGCCTTTTGAAAAGGCTCTTCGCCGCTTTACCACGCAGACGCGTAAGTCGGGCGTTCTGCGCGACTTGAAGAAGAAGCGGTTCTACACCAAGCCCTCGGTACAGAAGAAGATCGACAAGCAGAAGAGCATACGCCGCCAGAAGAAGGCCCTGAGGCTGGCAGCCATGTCGCACGCCGAGCGGCGGAAAGAGGCGATGGCCCGGAAAATGAAGAGGAAGGGGCGGCCAAGACGCTGAGCCCGAAGGAGATTCGGGGTGGTCGAGGGGCAAAAAGGCCCGGCTGCGGATGGGGCTGTGGGCGTCTGAGTTGCGCTCAGCAAAGGCCAGAATGGAAACAGGGCGATGTCGAGCAGATCTATCGTCCTGTTTCATTTTGGGGTACATGCCGCTTTGTTTCGGCAGGAGGAATTCACGAGATTGGGGAGTAGATGAAAATTCAAGTGAGCAATCTGGTCACCGGTATCACCGACGAAGACCTGCGCATGCTGTTCGAGTGTTTCGGAGAGGTGGCCTCTGTGGAAATGGGTGGAACTCCCGGTGGGGCGCTGATAGAGATGCTCGACAAGAAAGCGGCCAAGGAGGCGATTGCCGGATTGAACGGCCAGAACCTCAAAGGGAGTGATCTGGCCGTCGGTGAGGGTAGTAAACGTCCCGCGAATAATTTTCGTCGGGGGAAGAAACCTCACCGCCGCGGCCGGCGGAGATAGGCGTTAACAAGCGAGACAGGAGTCGCACAACGTGACTGAAAAAGATGAAGAGATGACCGAGTCCCAGAGGGAGCGGTTCAAGACGATTCAGGAAGTGCTCAAGATCCAGATCGACGGAGAATGGGACGACGTGATGATGCAGTCTGCCTTCGACCATCTGGAGAAGCTGCTGTTCGGCCTGGACAAGAACGCCGCACCCGAGCCCAGCAGTTCCAGCGGTTCCAGCGGTTCCAGCAGTTCCAGCGGTTCCGGCAGTTCCGGCAACAAGCGCAGCCGGTCGAAGTCGGGGACGGCGCCGAAGAGAAAGTCGTCTTCAAAGAGCTGAAGAGACAGGTTTATCCCGTTTATTCCGCGCTTCTGGCGGACCCTTTTACTCGATTTCACAGGGTTCTGTCGGAGGCGTTTTGTTTTAGAGAGGCAAGATCGCGTTTTCGCGGGTGGAGCGATAGGCGGTTGCGATCGCTTCCAGGTTGCGCAGGCCATCCAGTCCCGAGGCCAGGGGGGGGTCATCCTCGGCCAGGCTGCGGCAGAAATGGTCCAGCAGACCGCTGTAGTAGTCGGGGAATTCGACGGGGAGGGTCTCCTCGCCAGCCTCGGTCAGCAGGCGCATCTGTTTTCCCAGCAGCAGCGTGCCCTCGGTGCCGTATATCTCCAGGATGTTGCCGGAGTGGGGCACGGCGAAGGAGATGCCGAGTTCGCCGTGGGCCCCGGAGGCGAACTCCACCAGAGTGAAGGCGCTCTCCTCCACACGCCAGCCGAAGACGGCGGAACTGCCCATGCTGGCGATGCGGGTGAAGTCGCCGGCCAGGTAGCGGAACAGGTCCAGGTAGTGGGCGCCCACGTCCATCAGGGCACCGCCCCCTCCCTTTTCCGGATCGAGTCGCCACTCCCCTTCCCGTCTGGGGGTCCACTTGGCCAGGTGGCCCCTGAGTTCGACGAGTTGCCCCAGGTGCCCCGCTTCGATCTGCTGCTTTATCCACTGATAGATCGGCCAGCCGCGCAGGACGAAGCAGATCTCCAGATGGACGTCGGCCTCCTGGCAGGCGTCGATCATCCGGCGGCACTCGTCGGGAGATATGGCCATCGGCTTTTCGCAGAGCACGTGTTTGCCGGCGGCGGCGGCGGCCAGCACGTGCTCGCAGTGCAGGTAGACCGGGCTGGAAACGTACACGGCGTCGATTTCGGGGTCGGCCAGCAGGTCGTCGACGCGGTGGTAGTGGCGAGCGGCATCGAATTCTCCGGCCAACTGCGCGGCGCGCTCCGGGTCGCGGACCATCAACGCCTCGATACGGCATTCGGGGTTGGCGTTCAGCGCGGGCATCACCCGGCGCTGGGCGACGCTGCCGGCGCCCAGAACTCCCCATCGCACCATGATCGTCTCTCCTGAATAAAATTGGGTTCTGCGAAGCATCAGTGGTGCAATATAGGATGTGGGAGAAGGGGAGATCAAGGGGAATAGGATTGCTTGGGCGGAGAACCGAGCTCTGGTTGACCTGTGGTCGGGAGTGATCGATATTCACCAATTCCGGCGATTTTTGGAGCACAAACCCAGGGGGAGCATAGCGAATGGACTGTTCGGGAGAGCGGCGTTGCTACGGGCGACGCGATCTGGAGGAGTTGAAGCGATTCGACCGCGCGGAGGTGTTCGCGGCGCTGGGATCGTTTGATGAGCGGGGGTTGGAGCGGGATGATTTTGTTCTGAAGGCGGCGGAGCTGTTGGATGCAGAGCGGGTGCCGGGGCTGGAGGGCGCGCGTCGGGCTGCGGATGTGGAAGGGGTGCTGGATGTGGTGTATCGCGCCTGTCTGGAGCGGGGAGAGTTGCAGCCGAAGACGTTGGCGGAGGGGCCGCACCAGGGGAAACGGGCGGAGGATGTGATGGAGCACCGGTTCGAGTTCTACGGCGAGGTGCACGCGTTGCCGGAGGATATCGACTGGGATTTCAACCCGGGGACCGGGCACTGGGGACACGATCTCAATCGGTTCTCCTTTCTGGGGCCGCTGGTGCGCATTTGTCTGGGAGAAGGAGAGGAGCGGTTCGGGCGCAAAGCGGTGGAGCTGATGCTCGACTGGGTGAACAAGGCGGATTTCGGGCGGGCGTTTGTGGGTACCCTCTACGTCTTTGGCAGCTATTTGAATCAGGCGATTCACTGCGAGATCTGGTGCCAGTCGCTGCGCCGGCTGCTGCCCGCAGGGGTGGTGGAGCCGCTGGAACTGCTGCGCATTTTCAAGTCGCTGCACGATCAGGTCGCCTATCTGGAGATCGCGACCCGGGATCACGCCGGCAACTGGCCGACGATCGGCTGCCGCGGCATGCTGTCGGTGCTGGGCGCGTTCCCTCTGTTCCGGGATACCGATCGGTTCGCCCGCTACTGCGTCGAGGGGCTGGCGGCGCAGATAGACGAACAGATCCTGCCGGACGGGGTGCAGGATGAACTGACGCCGCACTATCACCGGGTGGTGGTCGCCAATCTGGTCAGCGCGGCGGGCAGCCTGCGGGCGCTGGGGCTGGAACTGGAGGAGAGGACGGTGGAGCGGTTGGGCAGGATGCTCTACTATCTGCAGCAGACGGTGATGCCGGACGGGAGCGCCCAGGTGGCGTTCAACGACAGCGATCCGACGTCGGTGCCGAATATTGCGGGGATGGCGAAGGAGGCGGGGTTGGAAAGTGCGCTGATTCCCGATGAAGAGCTGGGTTCGGAACGCTTTCCCTATGCCGGGGTGGCGCTGCTGCGCCAGCGGGCCGATCGAGGAGATCTGTTTCTGGCCTTTGACGGCGGGCCGTACGGCCGCTCCCACCAGCACGAGGACAAGCTGGGGTTCTGGCTGTTTGCGTACGGACGGAACTTCCTCGTCGATCCGGGGCGCCATCTGTACGACAGCTCGTCGGTTTCGTATCGGGATTATCTGACCAGTACCCGGGCGCACTCGACCGGCCTGGTAGACGGGGCCGGGCAGCACAGCAGGGGGCGACCGGAGAGCTGGGTTCCCCGGGAGCCGACCGGTCTGGAGTGGAGCGTGGAGGAAGGGGAGGTGCGAGCGGCGGCGGCCTACGATCTGGGATACGGAGAGGACAATAGTATCGATGTAGTGCACCAACGCGAGATTGTCTTTGTGCGGGAGCGACTGTGGGTGGTTTTCGATCGCTTCGAGGGTGCGGGAGAGCACGAGGTGGAACTGCGCTTCCAGTTTGCGCCGGGGGAGGTGGAATTGCGGGGAGACAGGGCGCGAACGCTGTTTGGAGATGCAAATCTGCTGCTGTGGTCTTCCGGATCCATTCCGTTCGAAGAGAGGCGCGTAGAGAAAGGGCAGGAGGGGCCGCGGGGGGGCTGGTACTCCTCCAGCTACGGGCAACTGGAGCCGGCTCCCTGTGTGGCGCTGAGCGTGCGTGGGGAGTTGCCGGTGGAGATGGCGACGCTGCTGTTTCCGTATAGGGGTGAGGAGATGCCGGAGATCGAATTTCGACGCGAGGGGAATGCGATGGTCGTGGAGGCCGAAGAGATCGGTGCGGTGCGGATCGAAAGCGGGTTGTAGGGTGATAAAGAATGGAGTTTTACGACGGATGAACAGAGCAGGAAGCGGCGCGCTGGCGAGCGCTTTACTGCTGATTTTTACACTCCCTCTGGCGGCTGAGGAGTTGATCGTCTGGGGGGTGGGCAAGGATCGGGGATTGGACGCGGCCCTGCGGCAGTTCGAGGTGGAGCATCCGGGCTGGAAAGTGGTGACTTCGTCCGGTTCCAGCGGGGGGATGGATCCGCAGAAGCTGATGTGCGGTATCGCCGGGGGGGGCCCGCCCGACATGCTGTCGCAGGATCGGTTCTCGGTGGGGGAATGGGCGGTGCGCGACGCGTTTTTGCCGCTGGATGGATGGGTGGAGCGGAGTCTGGAGGAGGAGCGGCTGGCCGTTTGGGCGGATTCGCTGATCGGTATGGGGGAGTACAAAGAGGCGTTGGGCGCGCTGGGGAAGCTGATCGAATCGCTGGAGAAGCGAGAGCTCAGCCGGCAGCTGACGCTGGCGAAGGGTCTGGTCGAGGCGATCGGGAAAGGGGAGGAGGAGGCGCGCTGGGAGGGGATGGCGGGAGAGCTGCGGACGCTGTGCGAGGGGATTCATCCGGAGAAATTTTTCACCGCCTGCTGGGAGGAGGCGAGCTTTGGGCTGGGTCCGGAACGGCGGATCTTCGCCATACCGAACAGCACCGATAGTCGGGCGCTCTACTACAACGAGGATTTGCTGGAGCGGGCGGGGCTGGTGGACGAGGAGGGGCGGGCGAAGCCGCCGCGCGACTGGGAGGAGTTGGCGGAGTACGCGGTGCGGCTGACCGAGCGGGACGGCGACGGCAATATGACCTGTCTGGGTTTTGCGCCGAACTACGGCAACAGCTGGCTGTATATCTACGGCTGGCTCAACGGCGGGCGGTTTATGAGTGCGGACGGGTTGACCTGCACGCTGGCCGATCCGCTGATCGGCGAGGCGCTGACCTTCATGGTGGAGGTGTACGACTCGCTGGGAGGGGTCGAGAAGGTCGATGCTTTTCAAAGCACGTTCCAGTCGGGGGAGTTCGATCCGTTCTTCACCGGCAAGGTGGCGATGAAGGTGGACGGGAACGGGACGCTCACCAACCTCGCCGACTACGCTCCCAACTTGCGTTTCGGAGTGGCACCGGCACCGGCGCCGGCGGGGATGGAGTCGATTACCTGGTCGGGTGGTTTTTCGTGGGCAGTTCCGGCCGGGGCTCCTCACCCGGAGGTGGCGTTCGAGCTGATTCGCTTTTTGAACAGCGAGCGGATATGGAGGCTGCGCAGTCAGGTGTCCGCCCGGTACGCGGCCAGCCGGGGACGCAACTACGTGCCGCGGATGGCGCCTCTACCCCACATCAACCGAATGACCTACGATCTGCTGGTGCGCGACAATCCGGATCTGGTGCCGCGCATCAAGGAGAATTTTCTGCTCTTCGCCGACCTGATGCGGGTTTCCCGTTTCAGACCGGTGACGCCTGTGGGGCAACTGCTGTGGGATGAGCACGTGCGTGCTTATGAGAAGGCGGTGCGCCACACGTACGAGCCGCAGGAGGCGCTGGAGCGAGGACAGCAGCGGGTGCAGGCGGAGCTGGATTTGATTTTTGCAAAGAGGATGTATCCGCAGATGGACTGGAGCTATCCGCTGGGGATCGCCGCGCTGTTGCTGACAGTAGGGCTGGGAGTGGCGTACTGGCGGGGAGGCGGGATCCGGCTGTTGCACCAACTGCGGCAGAAGGAGTCGCTGGCCGGGTATCTTTTTGCGGCACCCTGGCTGCTGGGCCTGCTGCTGCTGACGGCCGGGCCGATCGGGGTGTCGATTGTCTACAGCTTCTGTCGGTACGATGTGCTGCACGCGGCGGAGTTCGTGGGGCTGGAGAATTACAGGCGGCTGTTCGCCGGGGATCCGCTGTTCTGGAAGTCGCTGGCCAATACCGGGTACATGATGCTGGGGGTGCCGCTGGGGATGGCGGTGGGGCTGGGGATCGCCATGCTGCTCAACAGTCAGGTGCGGGGGATGCAGGTCTACCGCACGGTCTTTTATCTGCCGGCGATCGTGCCGATGGTGGCCAGCTCGATTCTGTGGATCTGGGTGCTCAATCCGGAGGTGGGGCTGGTCAATTCGATGCTGCGCACGCTGGGGGTGGGGGACCCGCCCAACTGGCTGCAGAGTTCGTCGTGGCTGCTGGGTTCGAAGAGCGCCATCATTCTGATGGGGCTGTGGAGCGCCGGCTCGGGGATGATCATCTGGCTGGCCGGGCTCAAGGGGATTCCGCAGCATCTGTACGAGGCGGCGGAGATCGACGGGGCCGGGGCCTGGGGGCAGTTTTTCCACGTGACGCTGCCGATGCTGTCGCCGTATATCTTTTTCAATCTGATCATGGGCATTATCGGCACGATGCAGGTCTTCACTCAGGCGTATATCATGACCGAGGGGGGGCCGGACGATTCGACGATGTTTTACGCGTACTACCTGTTCAACAATGCCTTTCGGTATTTCAAGATGGGCTACGCCTCGGCGCTGGCGTGGATCCTGTTCGTAGTCATCCTGATCCTCACCCTGATTCAGCTGAAGCTGGCGCCGCGCTGGGTCCACTACGAGTCGGAGTAGGAGGATGAATAAGGTCTGGCCGACTCTGGGGCTGTTTGTCGAACTGGCACTCGCCGGTCTGCTGGGGGTGGCGGTGGTGTACGGCAGGTTGGACCAGGGGTTTGGATTTTTCGCCCTGCTGCTGGGCGGGCTGGCGGCTGCGGCGCTGCTGGTGGTGCGCCGGCTGCCGGTCGAGGCTGCCGGGCGGGTGGTGACCCACGGGGCGTTGCTGAGCGGTTGCGTGCTCTTCGCCTTTCCATTCATCTGGCTGGTGAGTACCAGCTTCAAATACGACGAGGAGATCTTCGTGTACCCGCCGCGCTGGGTACCGGCGATGCCGCCTCGGGTGGAGGTCTCTCCGTATGTGACGGCGGAGTCGCTGGAGAAACTGCGGGCGCCGGAGGGGATGTCGCAAAGGGAATGGCGACTGCTGTGGCAGCGACTGGAGCCGATGCTGTGGGCGAAGGGGAAGGGGTTGTTGGGAGCGGGACGGCTGACGGGGTTGGAGGAAGTTCGGGTGCGCGGGGTGCTGGCGCACGGTCTGTTTTCGCTGGCCGCGCGCGGGGTGCCGCGGGAAGTTTGGGAGGGGAGTGAAGGAGAGATGGTCGAGGCGGTGCTGGAGCGGGTGGACGGGCCGCTGGTGGACAGTGTCTGGGAGGTGGGGTTCCGCTCGCTGGCACTGCGCGACGTCACAGTGAAGGATGTGGGCTACGACATTCACGTGCTGGGAGAGGAAGGATTTCTGGATCGCTGGAGGGGGGTGCGCGGTTCTGTGCGGGGGACGCGGAGAGCGGTCGAGGGAGAGGAGGAGGCGCCGCTGACGGTGGGCTACGAGTTCGGGGAAGAGGAGCGGATTGGTCTGGTGGGGGAGTTCCCGCTGCCGGTGTCGCCGGAGGAATTTCTGGGATTCACGCTGCCGATGCGGCAGGACCGGTCATGGCATCGGCTGTATGTGGAACTGGAACTGGATGGTCGCCGATATGTGTGCGCCGATCCGCTCTTTTTGGGGCAGCACCGGTGGCAGGAACTCAGCTTTAAACTGGAGGAGAAGGATGGGCGGGACGAGCGGGACCTGGGGATCTGGCCGCTGGTGCCGGCCGAAGATCAGGAGGGGGCGCTGGCAGCGCGGGATCGCTTCCGACTGAGGTTGGAGGTGGAGCGGGCCGGACCGCTGATGGCGATGTGGCGCAAATACACCTACAGCTATCGGAGCGCGTTTATCGCCACCGAGCACCGCTGGCGGTATGTGTTCAATAGTTTATATCTGGCGGTGCTGACGATTGCGGGGCAGGCGCTGAGCTGTTCGCTGGTCGCCTTCGCCTTTGCGCGACTGAAGTGGCCGGGGCGGGAGCTGTTTTTCGGCCTGCTGCTGGCGACGATGATGCTGCCCGGTCAGGTGACGATGATTCCGGTGTTTATGATCTTCCGCTATCTGGGCTGGTACAACACGCTGAAGGCGCTGTGGGTGCCTTCGTTCTTCGGGTCGGCGTTTTTCATCTTTATGCTGCGGCAGTTTATGAAGGGGATTCCGAACGATCTGGAAGACGCGGCCAAGATCGACGGGTGCAGTCTGTTCGGGATTTACTGGCGGATCGTGCTGCCGCTGGTGAAGCCGGCGCTGGCGGCGGTTTGTATCTTTACTTTTATGAATACGTGGAACGATTTTATGGGGCCGCTGATTTATGTGAACGATCAGCGGCTGTACCCACTGGCGCTGGGGTTGTTCGATTTTCGCAGTGAGCACGGGAGTGAGTTTGGGATGCTGATGGCTGCGTCGACGCTGATGACGTTGCCGGTTATTGCGATTTTCTTCATGGCGCAGCGGTACTTTATTCAGGGGGTGACGTTGACGGGGATGAAGGGGTAATCAGCTGGTCAGTGCGACTTCGAGCTGCTGGAAGATGTCTTCTGGGGGATCGAAGTCGGCGATTTCTATGGGTCTTCTTTCTACGGCTGAGGTGTAGAGGGCGAGGACTACCTGCCATTCGTGCAGAGATTGTTTGAGGTTGGTGCCTGGTATCCGGGTCTTGTCTTCGAGCCAGGTGAACATGGCCTGGTGGAAGGCGGCCTGAGCGCGGAGGTTGTTGGCCATCCAGGTTTCCATGTCGCCGAAGTCTCCCGATTCCGTTCCCTCCGGGGAGACGATTTTCCATTTTCCGAATTCTTCGAAGTTGACTCTGCCTCTGGCGGCGTGGGCGGCGACGCGGACGTGTTGCCATTCGGTGGAGGGGTCGCCGCAGGTGGGGGCGGTGGGGCCGTTGTTCCACAGGGCGCGGACGTCGTTGGCGAAGGTGAGGTAGCCGACGGTGGTGTCGGGGGCGGGGTGGCCGCCGATCATGCCGGCGGTGCCGCTGGCCGCGCCGAAGACGCGGGTGACGGGGATGTCCTGGTTGAGGGACATGCCGTAGTTGAGGATGTGGGTGCCCTGGCCGGAGATGTTCATGCCGGCGGAGATGTCGAGGAATTTCAGGTCGCCGAGGGCGCCGGAGGCGAGCGCCTGGCGGCATTTGACGATGTGGGGCTGCCAGCGGAACTGGTGGCAGACGGCGAAGCGGGTGGTGGATTTTTCTTCGAGGGCACAGAGGGCCTTCCAGTCGGCAACCGCTACGGCGATCGGCTTTTCCACGGTGCAGAGGGGGACGTCGAGTTCGGCCATCAGGCTCATGAGTTCGACGCGGGTGTCGGGCCAGGTAACCAGGTGGACCAGGTGGGGTTTCTCTTTTTCGATCATCTCGCGGGGGTCGGCGTAGGCGCGGATGCCAAACTCGGCGGCCAGGGGATCGCGGCGTGTAGGGGTGGGGGCGCAGCAGGCGACGACTTCGGCGGCGTCGATGTGGGTGTACGCCTGGATGTGCGGGCGGCTGCGACCTCCGCAGCCGATGATGGCGGCGCGGTATTTTGACATTGGAATCTCTCCTTGTGCGTATTGAGCTGAACATCGCGGTCGATCCCATCTGTGCGGAAGGAGGTCGACCGCGATCTCAGGTCGTCAATTTTCGATTTTCGAACGGCGAGTTCGAGACACTTCCATTCCCTCCGAAGATAATCACTCCCACGGATGCAGCAGGATTTTGCCGCACTGGCCGGTGAGCTGCAGTTCCCAGGCGTCGCCGACCTGTGACATGGGGAAGGTGTGGGTGATCTGTTTGTCGAGCAGGTCGCCGCAATCGCGGATGAGTTGCATGATTTTGGGAGTGTCGCACAGGTTCCAGTGCCAGGAGCCCTGGAGGGTTTTGCCGCCGGGGACCAGGTTGCCGGTTTCGATGCCGCCGCCCCAACCGACGAAGGTAATGTGGCCGCGACGGCGGGTGGCGTCGACGGCGAGTTTCTGCGCGGCCGATACTGCAGTGCAGTCGACCGCTTTGTCGACACCCCGGCCGTCGGTCAGTTCGAGGATCTGGTGGAGGGCGCCGGGGTCGGACGGGTCGACGACGGCGGATGCGCCCAGTTCGAGGGCCAGCGCGGTACGATAGGGATTGGGATCGACGGCGATCACTTTGGCACCGAGGTAGACGCCGTTGATGACCGCGCCCAGACCGACCGGACCGAGACCGACGACGAGCAGGCTGTCGAAGCCGTCGACGCGCATGTTGCGCACGGCGCCGAAGGCGGGGCCGACGCCACAGCAGGCCATGGAGGCGTGCTCGTAGGAGATGTCGTCGGGGATGGGGAGGAGGAGCCAGTCCTGCTTGACGCAGTACTGGGCGTAGGTGGCGGTGCCGGTCTCGGTGCCGCAGGTGGCCAGGGGATCGACGGTATCTTCGCAGTGGATATAATCGCCGTCCAGACAGAGGGCGCATTTGCCGCAGGGGTACTGGGGCATGACGACGACGCGGTCGCCGACTGCAACCTTGCCGGGCTGGGCGACTGCGACGACTTCACCGGCGGCTTCGTGGCCCAGACAGGCGCTCTGGCCGCCGTTTTCGTAGGCGTGGTATTCGGTGCACATGGGGGCGACGTGGATCTTGACGAGGGCGAAATCCTCGGCGATCTGCGGATCGGGCTGTTCGACCAGTTCGCACTGGCGGGGGCCGGTGATGGCGGCGACTTTCATGGCGATCTCCTGAGCGGTCTGTTCTGGTGAATTGTTGGGGTCCGAAGTTGCTGTAATTTTTTGGGGATCGGATCAGTCGTTCAACATGAGCAAGGCCAGCCAGTGACCTGCGCCCGGGGCTTTCAGGGATACCATCTCTCCACCTTCGACCCGGATAACTGCGGCCCAGTCGCTCCGCAGAATATCGAGCCAGCGGAGGGTGAAGGTTCCCGATGTATCGCTCAGGTCCAGTCCCACTGTGCCGCCATCGGTGAAGTAGACGGCGTACTGACGACCGGGGACGCGGGCCAGGTAGGTCTGGTCGGGTTGGCGGTTTTGGAGGAGCTGGCTGTCGGTGTCCGGTTCGGCGTTGACAAAGTCGAAGATGTCGGCCAGCATGCGGGCGCTGCGGATGTGAGCCTGCGCCTGCTCGCTGAGGCCGAGGCCGGAAGGGGGACGGTGAAAGCGGCTGGAGGCGAAGCCGCCGACGATGTTGCGCCAGAAGGTGCGGGTGGAGTGGATGGAGGTGATCCCCTGGTCGCTTCGTTTGTGGGTTTCGGCACCGTAGATCTTGGTGGAGTTGATCGGGCGGGGATGGTCGGCGACGTAGCGGCGAACGAACTGGGCGTTGTCCCAGTTGATCTGGTCCTGCTGCCAGCTGTTTTGCGAGAGGTCGACGAAGGTGTAGCGCTCGGGGTGATCGAGGGTGGCGCGATGGGTCTCGGTTTTGACGTCCCAGTTGTCCCACATTTCGGTGAGCTCGACTTCGACATCGGCCTGGCGAGCCTTTTTGCGAACCTGTTCCGACCAGTACAGTGCCCACTCGGGATCGCCGCTGGTCTCGTTGTCCATGCAGTAGAGGATGTGGTCGTATTGCAGGGAGAGGGAGAGGATCTTGTCGATGAATGCCCGCTGGTAGGGGAGGAGGACCTGGTTGTTGTGGAGGGCCGGGACGGTGTAGAAGAAAGGCTGTTCGTTTTTCCCCGGATGGTTCGGGTATTCCAGGGCCAGGCCGGATTCTTCCGAGGTGTAATTGGCGTTGTTTTTGGGGTTGAACGGATCGATCTCCCATTTGTCGGTGCTGTGGTCGAAGCGGTCCCAGAGTTCGATCTGGACGATGATGTCGCGTTCGGCGGTGAGGCGGAGGAGGTTGGCGAAGCGCTGCCAGTACTCCTCGTTCCACTGGTCGAGGTCGTAGAGGCCGTCGGCGTTTTGGGCGAATGCCTTGATTTCGTAGCCGTTGTCGAGCCGGTCGCTCATGGTGTTGCGGATGTAGTTGCCGCCGACCGATTGGAGGAGATCGAGATGAGCTTCGAGATCGGGGATCTGGAAGAGGTTGTCGTCGATGGTGCCGCCCAGGAGGAGGACGGGTGTGCCTCTGTACTGCCAGTAGCGGGGATTTTTGGAGTACGGTTGTATGCGGTCTTCTGCGGCGGATGGGGCTGTCATGATGGCTATTCCCGCGATGAGGAGGAGTAGGAATTTGATCGAGCGTAATCGACGGTCGGTATCGAGCGGTCGATCATTCTGCTGCTCCGACGGCGTTCTGACCACGGCTGCTCAGGCCTCCGCCACGGTCGGACGAGGGGGCAGGAAGGCGTAGGTGGCGGAGGCGAGCCAGGCGCGTTCGCTGAGAGTGGAGACGGCACGGTCGACTTCGACCGGTCGGCCGCTGAGGATGGCCAGCGGATGGGGCGTATCTTCCCGGAGGGAGGTCAGATCGAGATCGAAATCGCGGAGCAGGTTTTCGACGGATTCATCCCAGCGGACCAGGCTGACTGTGGCGGTCTTCACCAGGCTTTCGTCGGCGTAATCGCGGCAGTCGACGCTGTGGACGACTTCCAGTCGCTGGAGCACTCGCTGGACCATTTCCATGCGGTGCCTGAAGGCTTTGAAGGTGATGACGATGATGCCGGTGTCGCGGCCGGCCGAGTCGGCGGGATCGCCGTAGCCGATGAAGCTCTCGATCTGGATGCCGCGGCCGGAGAAGACCGTGGCGAGGGCGGCGGCGGCGCCGGGGCGGTCGTCGGTTTCGATGAGGAAGAGCCAGTGGCCCTCGCAACTCTGTTCCATCAGGAGCACCACTCCGCGATTTTGACCTGGATGTTTTCGGCGGCCTGGTAGAGAAGATCGGTCTCCTCGCGCCAGTATCCCTCTATGGGGAGCAGTCGATCGACCTGTCCGGCGACGATGAGGCGAGCACCGAACGGACCGTGGATGCCGGATTCCCCCTCGTGCTGATACTGGGCGGCGATCTCCATGGGACGGCCGGCGACGATGGCGGTGATCAGTTCGACGACGGCGTGCGAGGTGGCTTCGACGGTTTTGGCGTCGGTGTAGTGGATGGCGAACGGCTTGAGCGCGACGCGCAGATCGGGGGGCAGCGTGGCGACGTGGCTGAGGATGCGCCAGGCGCCGGCGCGCGGGTCGTCGGCCAGCATCTGGATCAGCCGATTGCGCTCTTCGACCAGGCGCGCGGGGAAGTCGGTCGTGCCCAGGTCGCCGCGGAGCCGTTTTTCGACGGTGCGCCACTCGGCGGCAGTGGTGCCGTAGACGCGCACTGAGCTCCACAGGGGGACCATGCCGTCGCCGTGCTCGCCGAGGACGTAGCCGTGGACGCGCTGGCGGCCGATTCCCAAGTCGTGGGCGATCTCCCAGCGGAAGCGGAGGCTGTCGGAGTAGGCGCCCATGCCGATGACGTTTTCGCGGGGGAGGTAGCGGGAGAAGATATGGACGCCCAACTCCACCGGATTGGAGACGACGATGACGATCGGGGGATGCTGGGGGCGGGCGGCGGCGATGGCACGGGCGAAGCGCTCGAAGATCGGCCGGTTGGCGCGGGCGAGCATGTCGCGCGAAGCGGTGCCGACCTGTTGAGGGTCGGTAGCGAAGGTGACGCCGCCGGCGACGACGACGACTTCGCCGATGACCTGGGCGGGGTCGTCGGTGACGTCGAGCTCGGGGATGGTCTCGGCGTAGGCGTCCTGGAGGTCGGCGCGCAGGCCGTGGAGGACGAACGGGTGGGCGGAGTCGGGGTTGCTGGCGACCAGTTGCAGGATCTCCCGCCGTTCGAGGAGGCGGTCGCGGATGGTCTGGATGACGATCTGTCGCCCGCAGGCACCGCTGGCGCCGATGATGGAGATATCCATGCCGAGGCTCGATGGGCTGGAGTGGAATGTCGGTCGGGTAAAAGATAGATTTTGGAGGTGGATGCGTCAAAATTATGAATGGTGTCTGGACGGACGATCCAGAGGCGCTTATTTATTAAGTTCCACATTGACACAGTATTTAGAGGGAGAGCGGTTTGAAGAGGGAGATTCCCGGGGAGTTCGTGGAGCATTTGCGACAGCGGAACCAGGTGGAGTTGGCCGGAGTGGGAGTGAGCTGGCGGGCTATTGGGGCGGGTCTGGCGCTGGTGCTGGTGGTCAGTCTGGGGGCGCCGTATTCCCTCTGGATGGTGGGGTCTTCGGAGATCACCTGGTCGTATTTTCCGGTGGGGGTCGGTTTTCCGTTTGTGTTGCTTGTTCTGGGGAATGGGTTGGTGAAGCGATTGGGGAGGGGGTGGGAGCTGCGGCCGGCGGAGCTGATTACGGCGGTGATTATGGGGTTGGCGGCCAGTGGAATGCCGGTCTTTGTGGTCGGGTACATCCTGGGGATCATCTCGAAGCCGTACTACGGGGCGATGCCGCAGAACAAGTGGGAGACGTACGTGCATCCGTATCTGCCGGACTGGCTGGTGCCCGGTCCGGAGGGGGAGGCGATGGCCCACTTCCACGAGGGGCTGCCGCTGGGGGAGGAGCGGATTCCTTTAGAAGTGTGGATCGGACCGCTGTTCTGGTGGCTGAGTTTGATCGTGGTGCTCTACTTCGTCTGCTTTTGTCTGGTGGTGGTGCTGCGCAAGCAGTGGGTGGAGCACGAGCGGCTAGCCTTTCCGCTGGTCGAGGTGCCGCTGCTGCTGACTCAGGAGAGCGAGGATTCGGCGCTGCCGCCGCTGCTGCGCTCGCGGGCGTTCTGGATCGGCTGCGCCCTGCCGCTGGCGCTGATCCTGTTCAACGTGGGGAATTACTTCCATCCAGGTTCGCCACAAATTCCAATCCATACGAACAATCCGGTGCCGTTGATTCCGGGGGCGCCGTCCATCAATCTCCTTCTCTATTTTCCGGTGGTGGGATTCACCTACCTGGTGCCGACGGCGATTTCGTTCAGCGTCTGGTTTTTCTATCTGCTGGTCCTGTTCGAGACGTCGCTGCTCAGTGCGACCAACATCACGGTCGGTTCGGAGCCGTTTACGTGGACCGAATCCCCGGTTCTCGCCTGGCAGTCGTATGGCGCCTTTGTGGCAATGGTTCTGTGGTCACTGTGGATGGGACGCCACCATCTGCGGGCGGTAGGCAGTGCGGTGATCGGAGGGAAGGGGGGGGCGGACGACGCAGAGGAGATGATTTCCTATCGACTGGCGGTCTGCGGCGGTCTGGTCGGGTGTGTGTATCTGCTCGCCTGGCTGTGCGCGGCGGGTATGGATCTGCACATAGCGATTTTCTTTCTGGTGGGGGCGCTGGTGATCTTTTTGGGGATCACGCGCCTGGTCGCCCAGTCGGGCCTGCACTATCTGACCACGCCGATGACTGCTCAGGGGTTGACGCTGGCGGTCACCGGCACGGGAATCGGGCCGTACAATTTGATGGCGCTGGCGCTGAGCTATGCCTGGTGCGGAGATGTGCAGTCGACCTTCATGCCGACGGCCTCCCACGCGGTTAAAATGCACGGTTTGTTCCAGAATCGACACAGTCTGAGGCTGGTCGGGGCGCTGGGGCTGGCCGTGGTCGTCGGTTTTGCGGCTGCGGCGCTGCTGACGCTGCATCTGTGCTACGAGTACGGGGCGGGCAATCTGCGCTCGTGGTTCTTCAACAGTGCCGAGGGGGCGGGAGGGAAGGCGTTCAACGCAATGACGCAGCAGCTGCGGAATCCGCTGGAGACAGATTGGACCAAGCTGAGCTTTTTCGGTCTCGGCGGTCTGATCTACTCCCTGCTTTCGGCCTTTCACTACCGGTTTATCTGGTGGCCTCTGCATCCGATCGGTCTGACGGTGGCGACGATATGGATGCTCAAGCGGACGGCCGCGTCGATCTTTCTCGCCTGGTTTTTGAAGCGGACGATTCTGCGCTTTGGGGGGGCGGGGCTCTACCGGCGGATGCGACCGTTTTTTATTGGGCTGGTGGTCGGGTTCTTTGCGGGGGTGGGGCTTTCCTACGCGGTGGACGCGATCTGGTTCTTTGGGAAGGGGCATCCTATTTTGCACGGGTGAGGGTGCCCCTTCCGATTGACTTGAATTTTGCAGTGTGCAATGGCTGGTGGCCTCGGCCGCGCTCAATCGATGAGTTCTTCAATGAGATCGGCCATCCGGCGCCGCCGGTCCTGATAGTCCTCGGCCGAGAGCTCTTCGGCCTGGCTGGTGACGCGCGGATCCTGAGCCCACCATTTGTCAAGCAGATCTTGCGCCCGGCGCGCCGCAGCGGCGCGGGATATCGGTGCAGCGGCGATGGCCCGGTCCAGCGTGGTGACGTAGCGCAGGTCGTCGTATCCCTCCCGAAAACATTCCCAATCCAGGGTGGAGACCATTTTCATTTCGGTGGGATGAGGTGCTGCAAAGGCGAAGAAGGGGGCTTCCACAGCGCCTTCTCGGACACCTACCATGGTCTCGCGTCTACCGTAGAAATAGGTCCACGGCAGGTGGACGCTCACCGGGGTGCGCCACAGCCAGTAGCCGTTGACGATGCGGGAGAATTCGCTGGTGATGTCGGTGCGCACCACGTTGTAATAGGCCCAGGCCTCGTCGCCGGACTCCTCCAGTTCACGGGCCAGCTCATCGTACTCCGCGCCCGAGGTGTAGTCTTCGTCGAGGTGCCTGCCGTGGTAGCAGCGAATGTCGGCATATGGGTCGATGCGGGCGACTTTGTCGGGATCGCCGCTGTGGTGGGTGATGAATATGTCCTGATCGGTGCGCTCGCGGGTGAGGGCGGCGGTGTACAGCCATGGTTCCAGGCGACCGGCCTGGAAGATTTCGTCGCTCCAGAAGAGGGTGAGAGGGCCGACGCCCAGCTCGGTTTCCATGTTGCGGGCGGCGTCGACGAAGCGGGCGTAGGTGCGCTGGTAGGTATCACTGGCGCGCAAGGAGTCCGGATTGGGGGCGTGGCGACCGCCGGGGATGCCCAGACGACGGGCGATGGCTTCGGCCTGCGTGCCCACGGTGTAGGGGGGCTCGAAACCGAGGCGGTGTTGCAGGAGAACGTTCTTGGCGACCGGACCGGGATCGGGCACGAGCTCGCCGTTCTTTTTGGCGATATTGATGCTCATCCACCATTTGAGATTGCGGCCGCCGTGGGCACGGATGTCGCGCAGCATGAGCTCGACCCAGTCGTCGGTGAAGCGCTCGAAGCCGTTGATGAAGGTGCCGACGCGTTTGTCCGGCACGGCCAGGGAGAAGCTGGCCACGCGCAGGGTGACGGGCAGGCGGGTGACGGATTTATCGCGGCTCTTGAACTCCAGGTAGCCACGGTATTCGCCTGGTTTGGCGTCTTCGGGAATGTGTGCGGTCACCACCAGCTGGCGCAGCTGGCCGGCGTCGACCCGGGCCGGAGGTTCGTCCCACAGGAAGCGCCAGACGTAGTCGGAATTGTCGCGGGAGGTTTGGTAGTGCTCGCGTTTGAGCAGGCGCTGGGTCCAGCGGACGCGGAGCGCCGATGCTGGAATGGTGCCGACGTCCCCTTTGAGGTCGGTGAGGGCGACGGTGGGTTCCGGCAGATCGCGGCCGGCCAGATAGGCGACGGCGCGGGATTCGTATTCTCTCGGAGTCGCCAGCATGACCAGGGCGTCGATCTTGGCGCTTTGGTCGGGCGGTGTCTCCATGTCGGGCGGTTCTTCCAGGCTGGAGGAGAGCCAGCGGCCGGATTTGGATATCTGGAGTTCGTAGCGGGGACGATACGGATCGATCGGCTTCAGGGTGACGGGTTCGAGTTCGAGCTGTGTCGATTTTACGACGAAGCGCCCGTTGAAGGTTTCGTGGCTGGGAGAGATGACGCTGAGGACCTGTTCGCCGGGCATGACTTCGGAGAAGGTAAAAGTGCCCAGGCTGTCGGTGCGCTCGATGCGGCCGAAGGCGCGCACGGGGATGTCGATCGTCGGGCTGCCGTCCGGGTTGCGCAGGCTGCCGGTGACTGTGGCCGTTTGGGTGCCGGCGTCGGTTCCGCGGCCGAGGAAGACCAGACGGCCGAAGCGCGACGGGTTCTGGAAGTTGTCGCCGGTGGCGGACCAGGCGCCGTACAGGCGCTGGCCGGGCAGCTCGTTGCGGGCGAAGTTGGCGCGCCATTCGGTGTTCGGTGCGGGTGTGGATAGATCCAGAGAGGCAAAGGGGATGGCGACTTCGAGGGTCCAGTAGTCGAAATGGACGAAGCCGGCGATCTGGACGTTCTGGGGATTCCAGGTGGCGGCGTCGCCGGGGCCGAGCCATTTGTAGGACATGGTTCCGCCCCAGGGGTTGGCGGCGAGTTGGAAGTAGGGGGTTCCCGGGCCTCCGGGTTGGAGGAAGATCTCGGCGGCATCTCCGCTGTGCACTTTGGGAGTTTCGCGGGTCGACGGTCCGATGGCAAAGGATTCCTGGCCGCGTTCGACGCAGCGCAGGTATACGTAGAGCGCATCTTTGTCGTAGGCGACGCGGAAGGTGGTGGCTACGGGGGCGCGACCTCCGGTGATGGTGTGGACGAAAGTGCCTGCCAGTCCTGCCGTCCACGCTGCGTCATCGTCCCGGCCATCGATAGTGGGTGGAATCTCGGCGTAAGGTACGGTCATCTGGGGCAGTCCGAAGGAAGTGGCGTCGCCTTCGACGGGTTCCAGCGCTACGCGATTGGCTGCGTTGAGTGGGGATGATAGAAGCGCAGAGAGCGCTGCGGCGAGTACGGTGATTTTTAGCTGGGCTGAGAAGGGGATCATCTATTTCCTCGATGTTTTTGATAGAGTGTTTGACCTGATTCGAGGCCAGCGGAAATGCGGTCGCCGGGGTGTTTGACGAGAGGGCGTGGATTGGCTAGGTTTTCGCCGGCCGCACTGCAATAACTAGCCCTCGATGATCTTCTCGGGCCGCTATCTGTCGGTGGCCTCATTTTTCAGGTATTCGACCAGTATGTCCGGCCGGTTGCTGCAGATTCCCGATGCGCCGAGTGCGATCATTGCCCGCTGCTCCTCGAGTGTGTCCGGGTTCCAGGCCGTCAGATCGAGGCCGGCGTCGCGCACCTGCCGGACCATCCGCAGGCACAGGTTCCGGTAGTTGATCTCGATGCGGCCCACCCCCATCTCGATTGCATTGGCGATGGCATCGTCCGACGGGTTGCCGAAGATGGCGGCGATTGCCAGGTCTTCTCGCCGGGCCTTCACCTTTTTGATCCGGTCCATCCAGAACGATGTGAAGGTCACGTCGGCCTCCATCTTCCGGGCGATGACTGCGTCCACGGCCGCCTTCTCCACGCCTTCGCCCTTCAGCTCACACAGCAGCTTCACTTTTCCCTGGACCGTGTCCAGGACCTCATCAAAGGTGGGCACCTGTTCGCCCCCTCCCGCGTCCAGGGAGCGGATGGCTTCGAAGGTCATTCGACGGATCGCGCCCGTGCCGTTTGTCGTTCGATCGACATGTTCGTCATGCATGACCACCAGGTGATCGTCCCACGTGAGATGCACGTCGCATTCGGTGAAATCGACCCCCAGGTCGATGGCGTAACGGAAGCTTTTCAGCGTATTTTCAGGCAGTATCGCAGCAGCGCCCCTGTGTCCCACGACATAGGTCATACCGAACTCCATGTAGAGCATCTCGCGCAGAGATGCAGAGAGAGAAATCGAACCAGACGACTTCAATTCCGCCTTTGGTCCGTGTTGAGTTGGGGATAAATAAAATGGTCTCATCGGCGGTTCGTCAAGAATGGGAAGGAAGAGAGATGAGTGTTCCCAATATCATTGTCATGTTAATCGACAATCTGGGCTACGGAGATCTGGGGTGCTATGGATCGCGGCAGCACCGCACGCCGCACATCGACCAGCTGGCTGGCGAGGGAATGCGGTTGACCAGTTTCTACAGCTGCAGTGGAGTATGCACGCCGTCGCGGGGGAGTCTGATGACGGGCTGCTATCCGCGGCGCGTGAATCTGCACATCGGAGGTCGGGGAGCTTCCGTGCTGATGCCGGTCGATCCGAAGGGGTTGCACCCGGACGAGATTACGCTGGCGCGGCTGTTGAAGGATCGAGGCTATGCCACGGGATGTGTCGGCAAGTGGCATCTGGGGGATCAGCCCCCATTTTTGCCGACGCGGCACGGCTTCGATCAATTTTTTGGCTGCCCCTACAGCGAGGACATGGTGCAGAGCGAGAGGATGCCGGAGCGGCCCCCGCTGCCCCTGATGCGGGATGAGGAGGTGGTCGAAGCACCGGTAGATCGGGACTGCTTGACGAAGCGATACACGGAGGAAGCGATTCGATTTATCACGGAGAATAAAGATCGCCCCTTCTTCCTTTACCTGCCGCACGCCATGCCGGGCAGCACCAACCGTCCGTTTGCGAGCGCATCCTTTCAGGGGCGTTCCGCCAACGGTCCGTACGGAGACGCGGTCGAGGAGCTGGACTGGTCCTGCGGCGAGGTTATGAGGGTGTTGAAGGAACTGGATCTCGACGAGAATACGCTGGTGATATGGACCTCCGACAACGGGGCGGTGGGCTGGAATCCTCCCCAGGGCAGCAATGCACCGCTGCGGGGATGGGGATACAACACGTCCGAGGGAGGGCAGCGGATGCCGTGTATTGCGCACTGGCCGGGGAGAATTCCAGCCGGGGTCGTGAGGGATGACCTGACGACGATGATGGATATACTGCCGACGGTGGCGCATCTGGCTGGGGCTCAGCCTCCAGATGACCGGGTTATCGATGGGCAGGATATCCGGCCGATTCTTTTTGATGAACCGGACAGCGGGTCTGCGTACGACGAGGTGGGTTTCTTCTACTATCACATGCAGCAGCTACAGGCGGTGCGCTCGGGTCCGTGGAAGCTCTATTTGCCGCTCGATGAAAAGCTCAGCAATCTGCGTGGAATTGTAGAGGGGTGTGAGCCAGCGGATGCGGAACTGTACGATGTGCGAAACGACCTGGGCGAGACGCGGGAAGTTTCTGCGGAATACCCCGAGGTGGTTGAGCGGCTGACGGCGCTGGCGGAGAAGGCGAGGGAGGATCTGGGGGACTGGGATCGCGAGGGGGCCAACCAGCGGGAAGCGGGTTGGGTGGATGATCCCAGGCCGCAGGTGTTGTCTGTGGAATAGGTATTTGCTCGGGCAAAACCGAGGATACGCAACATACTACGAATCTATCAACGAAGACCCCCCTGACGGCGAGAGCCAGCAGGGGGGGTGATGATATTTTTCTCTTTTTTAAACAGATTCAGACCAATTGGCTACACCACGCGCTTCCGGTAGTGTTGAGCATATAGATCGACGATTCGGCGGATCATCTGCTGATAAGGGACGCCCTGTGTTTTGGCCTCTTCTTTGAGGAATGCGATACTATTTCTGCTAAGGTTGAGAGTGACCTTTACGGTTTCTTCTTTCAGAATTAACTGCCCCGGCGGGGGCAAGAAGTCTTCGATCACTTCTGACTGCGAAATCGCTTCACCGATCTCCGCCGGTGCATTCTCATAGCCTCTGCTGTTCTTCATATCGTTTCTTTCCTTCTCGCCAGTAACCGGCACCAAATATGCGGATTTTCTCCTGTCGGTAAGTGAACCGCACCGTTGCGATCCGTCCGTCGATAGCGCCGAAACAGAAGAAGCGGGTCTCTCTTTTGGTGCTGTGTTTTCCGTCGATGGAGATGATCCGATTGGGATCCAGAAAGGCGCGCTGGGCTTCTGCAAAGAAGATCCCATGCTTATTGCGGTTGATCGCGTCTTTGGCCGAATCCCATTCGAATTCTATCAATTTACATCCATACTTACATCCATATCAAGATACTTATTTTTAATGACGGGGCAACTGGGACGGATCGCATCTACGGCAGCACGGTGTAGAACTCGAAGCTCATGCTTTCGATCAGGGGGTCGGTTCTGGCTACCAGCTCTGCGAAGCCGGACTGCTGTGCGACTTTTGCGCAGACCTCTTCGTAGACGGTAAAGCTCTCCCACTCGACTTCCACTACCAGTGTATCCATATCGTGGGGTGCCGATAGCCCTTTGTAGCGTCTTTTCCCTTCCGGGTATCCGGCTCCTTTTTCCAGCTCCTGCCATTCCTTTTCTATCCCCTCCAATTCCTCCCATTTCCCGGGGACGATTTTCTGTATTTCTCGCATGAGAATCATCGGGCATTCCTTTCGTTTTTTATGGATTTGACGGTTTTTTCGCATAGTATCGATTTGATATCCTCGCGACCCCGTCATCTAACATCTATCCATCTCTCGGGCAAATAGACAGCGCCAGGAGTCGGTGAGTCAAATGCGCTGGCCGCCGAGGGAGCGGTAGAGCTCGACATAGGCGGCGGCGACTGTTTCGGAGGCGCGGTAGGAGCGGACGGGCCAGTAGCCGTAGGCGTTTCCCAGGGGAATGGAGGCGTCGAACAGGCATTCTCGCGGTGGGCCGACCATTGGGAAGGTGGAGGCGCTGCGCCGGCACTCGTCGCTGACGGCGAGCAGGTTATTGAACTTCTGCGGTCCGGTGAGGTAGCTGCCGCCGCCGCCGTTGATGTGGAGGTAGAAGGCGTGCGAGGTGGAGGTAGAACGGTTTGCTCCGGCTTCGAAGGCGTCGACACTGCCCTGCGCGAGGCCGCCGTTGGAGGGGTGCAGGATGAGGCGGGCGCCGAACATCACCGGCAGGGCCCAGAGCTCGGGGTAGCGGCCGTCGTGGCAGATGTGCATGCAGACGGGAGCGCCGTAAATGTCGAATTCCTGGAGTTTGTACCCGTGCCAGAATTCGGACTCGCAGGAGTGGATTTTGGCGTGGGTGGAGGCGATTTCGCCGTCGGGATCGTAGAGGCGCGAGACGTTGTAGCGGGTTTGCTGGCGGCGGTGGCCCGGGATGCGCTCCCAGACAGGGAGGCCGACGACCAGATAGGGGGCGCGGTCGAGATCGCGGAGAAACTGGCGCAGTTTCTTTTCGGCGGCGGCGATGGGACGAGGCTGTTGGGTCACCGGGTCGGTGGGGAAGAGGCCGGTGAGAGAGGTTTCGGGGGTCACCAGGAGCTGGACGCCCTTTGCTGCAGCTGCTTTGAGGCCGCGGCAGAGGGAGGCGAGATTTTCCTCGATGGAGTCCTTGTTGAGCATCTGCCAGCCGCCTACGTGGAGCCGGTCAGGGATTCCGGAGGGGATGCCCCGGTGGACGAAGCGGTCGATCTGGAGGCGGGTGCCATCGGCGTTGAGGGTGACGCCCATTTCGGGGAGGATGTCGAGGTTGTCGGCCGCGAGAACGAGTTCGTCGTCCAGGAAGATGCGGACGTCGGCATTTTTAATTAGGGTCCCCTTGCCTTCTGTTTTTTCGATCCGCAGTGCGTGGGTTTTACCCTTCTTCATTTTGAAAGTGGCAGTGGCTACCGGCTGGGGCCGGGTCCACTCGGAAGTCGAGAGGGAGATTTTTTTTTGGCGAAAGTCCAGGGAGGCCACGGCGGATTCCATACCTCCGGAGAAGCCGAAGCGCAGGGAGCTGCGGTCGGATTTCGAGAGGGTGAAGTGGAGTTCGATGACGTCGCCGTTGCGGGTGTGGACCCCGGGTCCCTGGAGAGCGAGGGGGCGCTCAGGGGTGGCCAGGGGGTGGCCTTTGGAAGTGGACGGCAGATCGGAGGGCAGGTCCCAGCCGGGAGGGGGTGGTTGGAAGCGGGTCGAGGCGAGGATTTTTCTGCGCATTCGGGTTCCTTTCAGTCCGCCCTGTGAAACTATAGATGGCGGTCGGCGGCGACGATTTCGGGCTGGCAATGATGGTGCGGTGAATTCCTTACCTTTACATTGTCCGGGTGCTTGTGAAAATGTCAACAGGAATTTAATGGGCGAGCAAGGTGAACGGGTATTCTGGAACGCGCGAAGCAGGAGATGGAAATGATCGATATATGGTACGGCGACGAGCAGTCTTTCGGTAATTATGGTCTGTGCCAGCGCTGGATCAACCTGCTGGGGCGGGTCGATGTTGAGCGAGTCCGCTTTCTGGAGTGTGCGATCAATGGGGGGACGTCCTTTCCACTGTCGATCGGTCCGGACGGGCACCGGTTGGGTTATCCGGGGGACTTCAATGCGGAGATCGATGCGGGCGATCTGGTGGAGGGGGAGAATCGGGTCAGGATCACGGCGATCGACGTGGAGGGGGAGCGGACGTCGCGGGAGGTGGTCGTGCGCTTCAGCCGGAAGGGGAACTGTCCGCTGCCGTATCGGATCGAATGGAATAAGGTGCGGTCGATCGACGAGGTGGCCCAGGTGGTCGAAGGGCAGTGGGCGCTGACGGAGGAGGGGGTGCGGGTGCTGGAGCCGTACTACGATCGGGTGATCGGCCTGGGTGATTTGAGCTGGCGGGATTACGAGGTTGCTACCACGGTCACCTTTCACGGCCTGCGGGTGCCGCGAAAGGAGGCGGGAGATGCCGGGGCGGACGTGATTCACGCGGCGCTGGCGGTGCGCTGGCCGGGGCACGACGAAGACGGACGGCAGCCGAGAGTAAAATGGTATCCGCTGGGGGCGACGGCGGAGTTTCGGGTGAATCCGGAGTGGAAGGGGTGCTCGTGGCGGATTCTCGGGGGTGGACGGATCTGCGTGGAGGCGGAGGGGAAGAGGGATATCGAGTTGGAGAAGCGGTATGGGATGAAGCATCGAGTGGAGAGCGGTCCGGGGGGGACGGCCCGATACCGGGTCAAGCTGTGGCCGATGGAAGAGGGGGAGCCGGAGGAGTGGGATTTAGAACTGGAGAAGGAGGCGGGGGATGTGCAAGCGGGAGGGGCACTGCTGCTCGCCCACTACACAGAGGCGACCTTCGGGGATGTGGAGGTGTCGCCGATATAGGGTGGAGGTGGAATTTTGACGCGGATGGTGGAATGGAATTCGGGCCGTCGCTTATCACACGGTTCAGCGCATTTTTCGAATGCTGCAGGTCTGCAGATTTCTTGTTTTCGCGTGCGATCTCGGGATTCTCGTTGACTGTTGCGCGGCTGCAACGGTCGTGGATTGTGGCGTTCAACGGCCAGCGGGAATCCCGAGATGGTTCTGGATGCTCCGAGTGCAGGTTTCGCTACTGCTTCGCGAGAGCTGCTACCCAGCCGCCCTTGTACGGCGCGGAGAGCGTCACCACGGAACCGCCGTCAATGACCTTCTCCAGAGCGCGGTACCCCAGGTTTTCTCCCGTCTGCACGGGGATGCCCTGCGAGACGCTGATCCAGATTATGCCGAAGGGGCCGGGTGCGTCGGAGAGATCGAGATTTACGGAGCCGCCGTCGGTGAAGTAGAGGGCGTATTGTGCTCCGGGTTTCGCCGCCAGATAGGCTTCGTTTTCTTCGCGGTCGGAGAGTAGATCCATTCGCGGTTCGATATCCCAGAATTTTATCCGCTCCTCCAGGAGGCGCGCTGCCCGGATGCTCCCCTTGGCGAAGTCGTTGAGGCCGTTGCCGGCGTCCGGGCGGTGGAAGCGGGAGCTGGCCGAGCCGCCGAGGATGTTGCGCCAGAACCGCTCGACGCCGTCCTCGGGGCCGCCGGTGCCGAAGGCGTAGTAGCCGCTGCCGTATATCTTGGTGTGGTTGCTGGGGCGCGGATGGGCGTCGACCTGCTGCAGGAGCCACTGCAGTCTCTCCCAGTGGGTCTCGTTGTAGTTGCGGCTGTTGACCTGGGAGATGTCGGCGAACATGTAGTGCTCGGGGTCCTGGAATATGAGCGGGGTGTGCTCGGCTTTCTCGGCCTGGAAGGCGTCGTCGAACATATCGGTCGTGCAGACGGTGACATCTTTTTCGACGGCTCTGGCTTTGATGAACTCGATCCAGTACTGGCCCCACGCCGCCGGGGTGGAGGTTTCGTTGTCCATGCAGTAGAGGACGTGGCCGTAGTCGAGGCTGTAGGAGAGCATTTTGCCGACGAATGCTTCCTGGTGCTGCCGGATGAGATCGAGTTTTGCGTCGTACCGGGGCATGCCTTCGATGGAGTGGAAGAAGGGCTGCAGGTCCTGGCCGGAGTGTTTGGGGTATTCGGCGTCGAAGCCGGTCTGTTCGTAGGTGTAGTTGACGTTGTTGGCGGGGTTCCACGGGCTGATTTGCCAGTGCTCGGTCGAATAGTCGAAGCGGTCCCAGACTTCGATCTGGACGAAGATCTCCCGTTCGGCAGTCCATTTGAGCATGTTCTGGAAGCGGGTCCAGTACTCCTCGTTCCAGTGATCCAGGTCGAACGTGCCGTCGGGCAGCAGTTTGTGCGGCTTGAGTTCCACGCCCTCGCGTTGGCTCATGGTGTTGCGGACGTAGTTGCCCCCGACTTCCTGGATTTCGTCGAGGTGCGGTTCGAGTCCTTCGAGTAGAAAAATGTGATCGGTTTGACTGCCGCCCAGGAGCATGACAGGCGCGCCTTTGTACTGCCAGTAGTGGGGATTGTGGGAATAGGGCTGAATGCGGTCTTCGTTTTTCATGGTTGTTTCCTCTTGGTTTGCCCGAGTGGGGATCGGCAGAAGGAGCAGGAGGAGTGCGATCAGAACTGAGGATTCGATAATTCGGCCGATATCGAGGAATCCTCGGAGCGAGCGATATCTCTGCCTGGGCACGTTTCTGTATGCAGTCCCCGGGGTGAAAGGAAGGTTTCTCAGCAATTTCACCGGATCTCCGTTATGAGTCCAGGGCGAGGATGACGACGGTCTGATCGTCGGCGCGCGGGATGTCACCGGTGAACTGTTCCACTGCGGCGAGGAGGTATCGGAGAAGGTCTTCCGAGGAAAGGTCATCGGCGCATCCCTGACGAATGGTTTCGGCGGTGCGCTCGAAGCCGAAGAGTTCGTCGTCGAGGGTAGCCGCTTCGACGATGCCGTCGGAGCAGAGGAGGATGCGGTCGCCCGGTTCCAGGTGGACTTCGATGGACGGATAGGCGGTGTCGGGACGGATGCCGAGGGGATAGGCTTCGACCTGGATTTCGGCGATCTCGCCGGTGGCGGCGCGGTAGTGGTAGGGATAGGGGCAGCCACCGTTGGCCAGGCGGAGGGCGCGGGTGGAGCGATCCAACTCGCCCATGGTGAAGCAGACGAAGGTGCGGTCGTCGAGCTGTTTGCAGAGGTTGCGGTTGAGGTGGGTGAACAGGGTTTCGAGGTCGCTGTCGTGCTGCATTTCGGTTTCGAGGATGCCGCTGAACATGACGGCGGGGATGGCCGCCTCCATGGCGTGGCCGGTGATGTCGGCCAGGGCGATGGCGAGGGTGCCGTTTTTCTGAAAATACTGGAAGAGGTCGCCACCGACGTGGTTGGCGGTGAGACAGCGGCCGGCGATGTCGAGTCCCTCGATCTGCGGCGACTCGGTGGGCATGAGATTCATCTGCATTTCGTGGGCGGTCTGCAACTCTCCCTCGAGTTCGCGGGCGAGGAGTTCCTGGGCTTCCAGGCGCTGCTGCTGCTCCTGGAGGAACGCCTGGCGGGCGTGGTCGCGCTCGCGGCGGCGTTTGATGCCGTAGCCGGAGGCGATGACCAGGCCGATGAACGCCAGGCCGAGGGCGCCGGTCAGGGCCAGACGCTCGTACGGAAGGTGGATGACGACGCGCACCTGCGCCGGTTTTTCCGAATAGGTCAGGTCGCGGTCGACTGCCTTTACTTCGAAGAGGTACTCGCCGCGGGGCAGGTCGGTGTAGGTGACCTGTTCGCTGCGGGTGGTGCGCCAATCTTCCTCGTATTCTCGAAGGCGATACACATAGGCCATCTGGCCGGGGCGGGTCTTGAAGCTGCGCCCCTCGAAAGAGAAGGCGAGGTAGTCCTGAGTGGTGGGCAGAAGGATCTCGTCTATCGGGCCGCGGCTGCGGTCTGCGGTTACGTCGGCGATTTGCACAGGTGGGGGGGTGAAGACCGGACGGTAGCGGGTTAGGCCGCCGCCGTAAGAGCAGATCCAGATGTCGCCTTTGCTGTCTTCCAACAGGCGGAAGATATTGTCGTTGCCCAGGCCGTCGCGGGTGGTCAAATTTTGCAGAACCAGGCCGTCGTACAGGCTGACGCCGCCGCCGAAGGAGCCGAAGAGCAGTCGCCCGTGGCGATCCTGGATGATCGAATTGATCCAGTTGCCGGCCAGGCCGTCTTCCTGGCTCAGCGTCTGAAAGGTCTTGCCGATGTCCTGTCGGTCGACCTTCGGTCGGGCATCGTACCAGCTCAGGCCTCCGTTCCAGGAGCCGATCCACAGCCGGCCATTCCGATCCTCGAAGAGGGAGGCAACGCCGTCGGTCGCCAGACCGTCCTCGGCGGTGAAATGACTCACCTGTTCTCCATCCCAGCGGAACAGGCCGTTGCCCCAGGAGCCGATCCACAGCTGGTCGTTCCGATCCCAGAGAAGTGCGCGTACGGCATCCAGATTGCGGATTTTTGTGAAGCGCTCGAACTTTTCTCCGTCGTAGTGGGAGACACCCCCATTCCACAGGCCGAACCAGAGATTGTTCTGTCTATCCTTGGCGATGGACCACAGGGACTGGCCGGGTAATTCGTCATAGCTCTGGCTGAGAGACGCGAAATGCCGACCGTCGAAGCGGGCGCGACCGAGCCACAGATTCCCTCCGGAGTCTTCCCACATAGCGCGATTCAGATCGGATGGCAGTCCCTGAGCGCTGGAATAGATGGAAAATGTCTCACCGTCGTAGCGGCTGAGAGCAATATCTTTCATATCGTCACCCGTGCTGAACCACAGGTCACCGTGCCGGTCTTCCACAATCGATGTCACGTCGGCGTTCGGCAATCCATCCGCCGTGCCGAACGTGGTGAACTGGTCGCCGCTGTAGCGGCTGACGCCCCCACCCAACCCCCAACTTCCGGTGCCGAACCACAAATTTCCCTCGGCATCTTCCAGCATGGTCGTCACCACGTCGTGGGCCAGGCCATCTCTGGTCGTGTAGCGATCGAATTTATGGCCGTCGTAGCGGACGACAGCGGTCCCTTTCAAACTGCCGTGGTAGCCTGTCGCAAGCCACAGGTCGCCGCGGCGGTCCTCCAGGAGTCTGAGGACCGGAGTCGGGGGAAGTCCATCGTCGGTGGACAGGTGGGTGAACGTCTCGCCGTCGTAACGGGTCAGTCCATCGGCGGTGCCGAACCAGAGGTGGCCCTGTCGGTCTTCCAGGATCGCGTAGACCGCCTTTCCGATCAGGCCGCTTTCAGGAGGCAGAGAGGTGAAGGCTACATTCTGCTGGTCATCGCAGCGGCTGACGCCATTTTCGGTGCCAAACCAGAGGTGGCCCTGCCGGTCCTCCAGGATGGCGTGCACGGAGTTTCCCGCCAGGCCGTCCTCCGTGGAGAAATTGGTGAACGCGCCGTTCTGTCGGCCGCCATCCTGTCGGTCGCCATCCTGTCGGGTGTCGTAGCGACTCAAACCGCCAAACTGTGTTCCGCACCACAGGTTCCCGGATCGGTCCACCAGCAGTGATTTGATGCCGCTGGGTGGAAGTCCGTCAGCAGCGGTGTAGTGGGTGAATGGGCTGTCACCATCCTGTCGGTCGGTATTCTGTCGGGTATCGTAGCAACTTAAACCGCCGGGTTTTCCGGGTAGATTGCTGCCGAACCACAGGTTCCCCTGCGCATCTTCGGCGATTGTCTGCACCCAGCTGTCCATTGGACCGCCGGTCTTTGGGAAGGAGGTGAAGCGCCGGCCGTCGTAGCGGCAGATTCCGCCTTCGGTGCCGAACCACAGATCTCCGTTGCGGTCCTGGTGAATGGCATACACGGTGTTGGAGATCAATCCGTCGGTCACGTTGTAGGTCTGCCAGTGGCCTTTGCCGCGACCGGCCGGCACCACGCGAGGAGGTATCGTCGGGAAGGTCAGCTGGAGCGAAGTCTCGCTTCCCGCAGATATGGATATTTCCTGATCTTCCCCCTGTGGCCAGAGGGGCTGGACGGCGTAGCGTCCGGGGGGGAGGTCGACGGAGACGTGGCCCCGGGAATCGGTTTTGACTCGCAGCCACAGTTCGGGGGAGGAGAGTGAGCGGATCTGCATCTGGCTGTTGCCGATGCCCGGGTCCGCGTCCGCCCAGCGCGTGCTGGCGTGGAGAATGCCCGGTATCGATCCCACCAGCACCACGTCGCCTATAAAAAATGAGGAAGGTTTACTCACAGGGCCCCAGAAGATGGAAGAAGAGGATTCGTCCTCGTCGAGATCGAAAAGAGCCAGGTCTAGGCCCAGGCTTATGCCGCCTCGCAGTTTTCTGCCCTCCGGGCCCTTTTGGGGGAGTTTCAGGCACCATTCGTAGATGCGGCCTTCAGCGGTGCTGTGCATTGCGATCAGAGCTTTCAGCAGGCTATTTGTTTGAGAGATCTCTTCGAACGTATCTGCCCACGCGGGGAAGATGGCAAGGCGTGTGGCTCCTTCTCCGTGGGTCGCATCGACGAGCAGCGCGCATCCATCTCGAGTGTAGGGAGTCGCCTCTGCCGAACTGTCGATTACCATGGATTCGTCCGTCACTTCGACGGCCAGGTACAGGGCGTTCTCCGCCTCGCTGTAGCCGATGCGGAAGAAGGCTTCGAAGTCGGTTCGATCCTGCGGTGAGTCACCGCGGAGGGCCTGCTCGATGGGATACTGTCTCATATCCGCGGGCCAGTCCGAGAAGTCGCCGTCGATGGTGATGCCGGAAACCGGCACGGCGGTGGCGACCCAGCCGTTGTGGGCTGAAAGGGGGGCGGACAGGGCGAGCAGGAGGGCGAAGAAACCCAGTGTAGAAAGAAGGTGTTTCGGTGATTTCATCGGGCCTCCGTCACTTCTGGACGGTGAGGACGACCACGGTCTGGTCGTCGGCGCGCGGGACGTCGCCGGTGAACTTCTCTACTGCGGCGAGTAGATACTGGAGAAGATCTTCCGACGAGAGATCGTCGGCGCAGCCCTGGCGAATGGTTGCGGCGATGCGCTCGAAGCCGAATAGTTGATCCTCGGCGTCGGCCGCCTCGACGATGCCGTCGGAGCAGAGGACCAGGCGGTCGCCCGGTTCCAGGTGGATCTCGATCGACGGATAGGCGGTGTCGGGACGGATGCCGAGGGGGTAGGCTTCGACCTGGATTTCGGCGATGTCGCCGGTGGCGGCGCGATAGTGGTAGGGATAGGGGCAGCCACCGTTGGCCAGGTTGAGCCTGCGCGATGCGAGGTCGAGGTCGGCCATGGCGAAGCAGACGAAGGTGCGGTCGTCGAGGGTTTTGCAGAGGGTGCGGTTGAGGCGGGCGAAGAGGGCGTCGAGGTCTTCCGCCAGTTCGATCTGGCTTTCGAGGATGCCGCTGAACATGACCACGGGGATGGCCGCCTCCATGGCGTGGCCGGTGACGTCGGCCATGCAGAGGGTGAGTTTGTCGTCCTGTGGGTAATACTGGAAGAAGTCGCCGCCGACGTGGTTGGCGGTGAGGCAGCGACCGGCGATGTCGAGATTGGGAATTTGCGGCGATTCGACCGGCATGAGCCGCATCTGCATGTCGTGGGCGGTCTGGAGTTCTTCTTCGAGTTCGTCGATGAGTTTCTGCCGGGCTGCTTCGATGGCGTGGAAATCGAGGAAGCGGAGGTAACCGAGGGAGAGGGCTTCGGCGAGTGCCTGAACTATGGCGGTGTGTTCTTCGCGGTGCTCTTTTTCGGCGAAACCGACGATGCCGTGGGTGAAGGGCACGTTGTGGGTGATCCATTCGCCGGTGAACGGGGGATAGCGCTCCAGGTCCGGGTTTTCGGCGCGCAGATCCATAACGAATTCATTTTCTTCAGCGATCCGGCTCTCGAACATCGCTTTTCCCGCGCGCCATTCTTCCAGTACAAGCGGAGGCCACTTATCGAGGGATTCTTCGAGGTAACCGCCGACCACGCCCGGGGCGAGCTTCTCGCCGCTGGGTGGCATCCACGAGATGCCGTATTTGCCGGGATCTTCCATCGCCGTATAACTCCTAACCAACCCAGCTTCTTCGTCGAAGAATGAGAGGTTGCACTGCACCGTTTCCACGCCCAGGCCGATTATTTCCTGGAAGAAGGTCGTCACGACGGTGCGCAGGTCGTCGGCGCTGCGCATGACCAATACTTCCTCGCGGATGCGGCTGGCGGCTCGCTCGACGGATAGCTGGTGGAGGGCTTGTTCCAGGGTCGTTGGAAGCTCTTGTTGGTCCTGATTCTGCATTGTTTTGCCTTCTGATTCGGGCCAGTCGCAGAGAGGCGAGAAGGTGGTTTACTGTTAAACATGTATCAGAGTGGGGGGAGCATCAAGGAAGGAGGGAGGGAGGGAGGGGTGGATCTGGGAGGGAGTTCGGCGGACATCCCTCCGTGGAACCAATGGGTCGCCGGGCGCCCTTTGGGTGCCTAGGCAGTTTTTGCATTCGCAAAAACTGCAAAATGGTGATTCTCCGTCTTCCAGTTGAGCGACTTTGTCGGCCACCTGAGGGGGATGCTTGGGAGGTGCGCTAGGGCTGTGGACAAGACGGCTCCAGAATTGGTTCCACTCCGGGACATCCGCCGAACTCTGGAGGATCGGAAACACTGTGGAGAGGGGAAGATTTTGGAAGCGCTGATGGTTAGGAGAGATGGACGCTTGGGGATGAGAGGGGTATCTTGTCCTTGTGAGAATGAAAAAAAGACGGGGAACTTCAAGCTGTGAGAGGGGAGAGATGATGGAATTTGAGCCTGTGAGAGTCGCCGTATTGGGAGCTGGAAGGCCGAATGTGGCTACTCAGAATCACTTGCCGGCGATTGTCGAGTCGGAGTTTTTGGAACTGGTGGGGGTGGGAGATGTGCTGGAGGGGGTGGAGGAATATGCGGAGCAGTATGGGGTAAAGGCTTATCGGGAGTACGGGGAGATGCTGGACGATCCGGAGGTGGAGGTAGTGCAGGTGGCGACACCGGACTGGTGTCATGCGGAGCAGGTGGTGCAGGGGTTGGAGGCGGGGAAGCACGTGCAGGTGCAGAAGCCGTTGTGTGCGAGTTTGGGAGAGATTGAAGTGATGAGGGAGGCGCAGCGGCGGACGAAAGGGCATCTAGGGGTGGTGCTCAATACGCGGAGGTTGCATCGGTCGCGGTTTTTGAAGGAGTTGTTGGAGGAAGGGGTGATTGGGGAGTTGGTGCATATCGACCAGGTGCACGTGGGGCGGCGGTTTCCGCTGCGGGATTTTGGGAGCCGGTATTATACGACGCAGGCGGGGAGTGTGTGGCTGCACAATGGGATGCACGTGCTGGATACGGCGGCGATGTACGCGGCGGCGGCGCCGGTGGGGGTGCAAGGGGTGAGCAATCGGAATCCGGAGGGGGAGGCAGAGCTTTTGGGATCGGCGGAGAATTTTGTGCGGGCGATGGTGGAGTTTGGGAATGGGCTGACCGGGAACTTCGAGCACAATACGATGATGACATCGGGGGAGTTGCCGAGTTTCGGGTTTGTGAGATTCGTGGGGACTGAGGGAGAGATTTACTCGGGCAGAGGGATTGAGGGGGTCGCGGTCAGGAGGAGGGGGGAAGAGGAGCGGGTTTTGGAGCCGGGAGGGCCGGAGCCGGCGGCGGATGTGCAGGCGAGTTTCAGGATGGCGTTCGAGGAGTTTGCGCGGACGGTGCGGGATGGGGAAGAGCGGGAACCGGGCTTCGAGCTGTCCTGTCGGGTGATGGAGATTTTGTTCAGGGCGCTGGATGGGGAGGAGGTGGCGAGATGAAACGGCACGGTATTGGTGTGATAGGATATGGAGTGTGGGGGACGCATTCGCTGCAGGAGATCCTGCTGCGGCAGGAGGGAGTGGAGATGGTTGGGGTCAGCAGCCACGATCGCTGGGGGGAGTGTCAGTTTGGAGATACGGTGGCGGCGGGGAGGAAGTATGCGGGGGAGAAGGGGTGTGCGTTTTGGGAGGATTGGGAGAAAGTGGTGGAGGATCCAAGTGTTGACATTGTTTCGGTGATGACCAGTCCGGTTAGCAAGCTGGAGGTGGTGTTGGCGGCGCTGGAGCGGGGGAAGAGCGTGGTGATGGACAAGCCGCTGGCGATGAATGCGGAGGGGGCGCGGCGGATGGTGAAGGCGGAGAAGGAATCGCGTGGAGTCGGGATGGTGCTGTGTGGGCATCAGTATGGTCGGCCGTGCGAGAAGTTGGGGGAGTTGATTGGCGAGGGACGACTGGGAGAACTGCGGCACGTGGATTCGTGGCTGTATTTCATGGGGGGGATCTATCCGGGTTTTCGGCCGACGGAGCGGTATCGGAGTGAGGTGCCGGGGGGGGAGCTGACGGTGATCGGGACGCACGCGATCCAGACGGTGCTGGCGGTGGCGGGACGGAGGCCGGTGGAGGTGCGCTGCCGGATTGGGCAGAGGTTTTACGAAGAGTACGCGGCGGTGGGGTACGAGGATTGGGCGGAACTGCTGCTGACGCTGGAGGGGGGAGTTACTGCGGGGGTGAGCGTGGGGCGGTTGCCGCACAAGCTGGAGAGGCAGCTGCCGTTGCTGGAGGTTTCGGGGACGCGGGGGTATGCGGTGGTGGAGGGGGAGGAACTGATGGTCTGGCCGGGGGAGGAGACATTCGCGTTCGAGGAGAGTCAGCAGGAGCGGTACGATCGATTGTTCGGAGATTTTTTGCGGGCAGTGGAGACGGGAGAGGAGTCCCCAATCGGCTTCGAGGATCTGTATCAGGTGCAGCGGGTGCTCGATGCGGGGTATGCGGGGGCGAAAACGGGTAAGACGGTGAGATTGGAAGAGGAATAAGCGGAGACTATGAAACGACGAATCAGCAGATGGCTGGGAGTGTGGATCATTATGACTACTGGAATATCAGTGGCAGCGCCGGTGGAGGTCTGGGTGGCGCCGGATGGGAACGACGGTGGATTGGGGACACGGGAGGCGCCGTTCGCCAGTTTGGCGGGTGCGCGGGATCGGGTTTGGAAGATTAAAGCGGAGGGTGAATTGCCGGTAGGAGGGGCGACGGTGTGGGTGCGCGGGGGGGAATACTTTCTGGAGGAGACGTTTGTTCTGGAAGAGAGGGACGGGGGTTCGGAAGAGGCGCCGGTGGTGTATCGAGCCTGGGAAGAAGAAGAGGTGCGATTGAGCGGAGGGCGGCGGATTCCGGAGGAGGTGTTTCGCTCGGTCGAAGGGGATACGGCGGTGGCGCGGGTCGATGCGGAGGTGCGTCCCCACGTGCGGGTGGTGGATTTGGGGGGGCTGGGGATGATGGGGTTTGGGGAGGTCCCGGATACGTATCGGGGAGCGGCGGGGTTGGCGGAGCTGTTTTTCGAGGATGAGAGGATGACGCTGGCCAGGTGGCCGAACGAGGGGTGGGCGGAGGTAGACGAGATCGTCGAGCAGGGCTCGGTGCCGCGCCAGGGGGAGACGGATGGTCGGCCGGGATCTTTTGGGTATGCGGGGGAGCGTCCGGAGCGGTGGGTCGGGCGCGAGGTGTGGCTGCACGGGTACTGGTGCTTCGACTGGTACGACGAGGCGATCCGGGTGGCGGAGATCGATCCGGTGGAAAAGGTGGTATCGTTCAGCGCGCCGCACCACTACGGAGTGCGCAACGGCAATCCGCCGCCGCGGCGGTGGTATGCGACCAATGTGCTGGAGGAGCTGGATCGGCCCGGGGAATACTATTTGGATCGGCAGGCGGGGAAGCTGTACTTCTGGCCGCCTGGAGAGTTGGAGGGAGCGCGGGTGGTGCTGTCGATGCTGGAGGAGCCGATTCTGAAATTGGATGGTGTTTCGCATCTGACGCTGCGCGGTTTTATCGTCGAGAACGGTCGGGGGACCGGCGTCGCAGTCGAAGGCGGGACAGGCGTGGAGGTTCTGGCCTGCGCGGTGCGCAATGTGGGGGGGACGGGGATCAGCGTGGCAGGGGGAGAGGGGCATCGGGTCGAGGCGTGCGACATTCACGATACCGGGACGTTGGGGCTGGTGCTGAAGGGAGGGGATCGGCGGACGCTGATGCCGGGTGGACACAGGGCGGTCAACAACCACATCTACCGGTTTGCGCGGCTGCAGCGGACGTATGCCTCGGGGATTCAGGTGAACGGAGTGGGGAATCTGCTGGCGCACAATCTGCTGCACGATTCTCCACATCAGGCGATCGGGCTGGGGGGAAACGACCACGTGGTCGAGTACAACGTGGTGCATCACGTGACCATGGAGACGGACGACTGCGGGGCGTTCTACAAGGGGCGGAATCCGTCCTGCCGGGGGAATGTGGTGCGCTTCAACTTTTGGCACCACATCGGCCGGGAGGGAGGGCACGGGAACAATGCGGTGTACTTCGACGACGGAGATGGGGGAGACGTGGTCTTCGGGAATGTGTTCTTCCGCGCGGGGGAGCCGGCGAAGGGGAATATGGGGACGGTTTTTTCGCACGGGGGGCACGATCTGCTGATCGAGAACAACATCTTCGTCGAGTGCAAGCGGGCGATCGGCGCCTCGCCGTGGGACGATGAGCGCTGGAAGGGGATGATTGAGGGGGAGCTGTGGCAGGAGCGGCTGTTGCGGGAGGTGGATATCACCAGTTCGCTGTATCTGGAAAAGTATCCGCGTTTGGAGGGATTTATGAGCCCGCAGGGGGAACCGCGGATGAGTGCGGCGACGCGGAATGTAGCGGTGATGTGTGGGGAGTTTTTCTACGGGAACTTCGAGGACCGGGAGAATCTGGTGATGGACCAGGATCCGGGGTTCGTGGATATGGAGAAGGGGAACTTCGCGCTGCGGGAGGATGCGGCTATTTTTCGAAAGGCGCCGGGTTTCGAGCCGATTCCGTTCGGGGAGATGGGGCTGTTTGTGGATGAGTTGAGGCCGACGCTGCCGGAGGAGGGATGGGAGTACGAACCGCCGAAGCAACTGCCGCCGCCGCGTCTGCCCAGGGTCTGGCGATCGAGGGGGATGCCCAGGCCGAAAGGGGAAGTGCCGGTTTTCGCGGTGCCGAAGATCGACGGGGATGCGAAGGGTGGACGGACGGGGGCGATCATGAAGTTGGAGGCGGACTATCGGGGATTTCCGGCCGGTCCAGTCAGCACGGCGTGGCTGGGATTGGCGGAGGGGGAGTTGAAGATCTTTGTGGAGAACGAGGTGGACCCGGAGACGCCGGTCGAGGGGCATCAGTGGGGGACGAGCGACGCGATCGAGGTGGCACTGCGCAGGGCGGGGGACGGGAAAAAGGGGCCGATCTGGGTGCTGCGAGGGTTTATGGATGGACATCTGTTCGTGGGGAAGACGACGGCCGGGAATCGGGAGCCGAAGTCGGTTCCGGAAGAGACAGGAGTGACGTTTGCAGCAGATCGGGTCGAAGATGGGGTGTGGACCGGGGAGTGGCGGATTCCGCTGGCCGCATTCGGGTTCGGCGGGGATGTGCCGCCGCGTCTGGCGTTCTGCCTGACGGTGCGCAAGCGGTGGAGCGATCTCTGGCTGATGTGGGAGGCAACGGGGGGGAATTCGTTCGACGTGGAGAGAGGGGGCGTGCTGGAGTTCGGGGGAGGAGACTGAAATCGATCGACGCAGAGATGGTCGATTTTTGGAAGATCACGGATCGCAAGTATATCTCCGGAGATCGTCTAAGACCCGAGTGGTTCGTCTGCTATGGCAGTTCAGGCAAAGGAGCGGAATTCCACGTCCGGCGAAATTCAGGAGAATTATCTGAAGGTCTATAGAGAAGGAGAGCTGGAATGCAGAAGTTGAAGGTCGTGATCTACAATATCCGCCACGGGGCGGGGATGGATCTGGAGGTGAATCTGGAGCGGATCGCCGAGGTGCTGAGGGGTCTCGATCCGGATCTGGTGCTGCTACAGGAAGTAGACAATAAATGTGGGCGGTCGGGGAAGGTGGATCAGATGGCACGGCTGGGGGAACTGACCGGGATGCACCACGCTTTTGGACCGTTTTTCGAGCACGATGGAGGATTGTACGGGCTGGGGGCGTTGGGGAAGGTGCCGGTCGTGGAGGTGGAGGAGCACGGGTGGGCGCCGGAGCAGGGGTCGCGGTTCTTCTTTGCAGTGCGGCTCGAGACGGAGGAGTGGTACGGGAAGATACTGTTCGTGGACGTCCATCTGTACGTGGATATAGAAGATCGACGGGAACAGGCGAATCGGCTGGTGCGGATGTTCGCAGGGGAGAAGCGGCCGATGCTGGTGGGTGGAGACTTCAACTCGATGCCGGGATCGGAGATCATGGAATTGGTGGGGGCGCACTGGACGGTGAGCGCGAAGGAGGGGAGCCCACTGACCTTTCCGGCGGACGAGCCGGTGAGAGAGATCGACTTTTTTGTGTATCGACCGGCAGAGGAGATCGACGTGGTGAACTCGTGGGTGGTCGATGAGCAAATGGCGTCGGATCACCGACCGGTGGTGGTGGAGTTGGCGCCGCGCTGAGCCGTGTCGAGGAATTCCTGCACTTTTACGGGCTGGCCGGTCCGACTCGATTCGATAGCGGCGAAGACCAGGGCCACGGACTGCAGGTTGGCGTCGATGGCGGTCTCCATTGGCTCGCCTCTTTCCAGCCAGTCGCAGAACTGCTCGATGAGCCAGGCGTTGGCCCATTTGGGCTGGTCGCGCAAAGGGATCGTCTCACCCGTTCCTTCCTGCACCGATCCCCCTTTGGTGAAGCGCTCGATGCGTCCGTGGCTGAGGATCAGGGTGGCGTCTCGGCACTCGGCGCGCAGGTACTCGTGCATCCAGCTGTTGAGACCGACGCGATTGGCGTCGGCTCCTTCGTACAGGGCGTGGGCACCGTTGGCGGCGGTCATGGTGACGAAGCCCTGACAGTGGCCGGCCATCTCCGTCCACTCGGGGCGCCAGGTCGTGGCGAAGAGACTGTCGCAGGGGGCGCCGGTGAGGTCCACGGTGAGATCGAGGTGGTGGACGGCCGCGTCGATGAGAAGGGGGTGTTCCATAGTGTAGCGGAAGGTGCCGTCGGTGTGGCGGGCGTCCCAGGTGAAGCGGCAGACCACGTAGTCGAGGGGGCCGTTGGCCGGATTGCGCACGGCCTCGCGGAAGCAGGTGATGTCCTGGCGGAAGCGGTGGCTCATGGTGACGGCCATTTTGACGCCGGCCTCGCTGACTTTGCGGGCGATGCGGCAGGAGGCTTCCAGGCTGTGGGCGATCGGCTTTTCCGAGAGGATGTGGCAGCCGTGTTCGAGGGCGATGTCCACGACTCCTTCGTGTCGGTCGGGCGGCACCACGATCGTGGCAAAGTCGGCGCGGTTTTCGGCGAAGGCGCGGTGGATGTCGGTGTAACACCGGGACTCGTCGAGGCCCAGATGTTGGCGGGCATTGGCGAGGGCTTCCGGATTGACGTCCACGGCGGCGATCGGCTCGATGCGGCCGTCGCGCATATTGGGGGGCAGGAAGTCGCGGCACCACGCCGCTCCGAATCCCCCGCATCCCACCTGGATCATTTTAAGTGCCATGTTTCCTCCTGCCAAATAGGTCCAGCTCAAGGATTAGACATCGGATAAACTGCGATACAAGAAATTAGCTAAAAATTGTCGGAAAAATGACAGAAATTAGCTGAAAATTGTCGAAAGACAATATCTGAGATCCCGAGAAACAACGAAAATCGGCAGAAAATAGACGCCGTATCGACAGAAATTGGCTACAATTGGTGGGAATATTGTTCAGCAATCCCATGTTGTTTTCTACGGGAGGTAGCGATGAGGATATCGATCGGCCCCCTGATCGTCGCCGGTATCGGTCTGGTGATGTTTCTGGTGGCCATGTTCGTGCCCGAGTCATCGGGGCTGTGGCGGGTGTTCGACTTCGAACGTCGGTTTCTGGCGGTGATCGTCGTGGTGTTCTGCGGATCGGTCATCTACTGGATTCAGCGCGCGCGCAGCGGCGGTGAGATCAAGGTGCGCCCAATCGCCGGTCTGGAGGCAGTCGACGAGGCGGTCGGACGCGCCACCGAGATGGGCCGCACTTGTCTGTTCGTGCCCGGTATCCAGGACATGAACGAGGTACAGACGATCGCCGGGATGACCATTCTGGCGCGCGTTGCCGGCACGGCGGCCGAGTACGGCGCCCATATCGAGGTGCCGACCTCCAAATCGCTGGTTATGACCTCGGCGCGGGAGACCGTAGAGGCTTCCTTTCTCAGCGCCGGTCGCCCCGATTCCTTCAATCCGGAAGACATCTATTACGTAACCGACGAGCAGTTCGGGTATGTCGCCCATTTGACGGGAAAAATGGTGCGCGAGAAACCGGCCGCCTGTTTTTACATGGGGGCGTTTTTCGCCGAATCGCTCATCCTCGCCGAAACCGGCAACGCGATAGGCGCGATCCAGGTGGCGGGCACGGCGCAGCCGGCCCAGCTGCCGTTCTTCGTGGCCGCCTGCGACTACACGCTGATCGGCGAGGAATTCTTTGCGGCGTCGGCGTATCTCTCGGGGTCCCCGACCGAATTGGGGAGCCTGAAGGGGCAGGATGTGGGCAAGGTGATCGTCGCGGCGGTGCTGGTCATCGGCGTGGTTCTGGCGACGCTGGCCGAGGTGACCGGATCTCCGGGGTTGGCAAACGCCGTGGATGTTCTTCGCGGCCAGTTCTTGAACTGAGGGGAGGTAGACGAATGAAAAGAACGGTACCGTTTTTGATCGCTTCGATCGCCGGCTTTGTGCTGATTTTCGCCTACTTCATCCCCTATGCCGAGGGATGGGGCGAGAGCGTGTCGATCTGGTTCGACGTGCTGGCCGCGATTGCGTTTATACTGGGCGGCGGCAATCTGCTCAAGGTGCACATCAAGAAGATTTCGAAACAGGAGGCGGGTTGGGCGTACTCGGGGATCACGGTCGCCGCGTTCGCCATCACGTTGTTCGTCGGGCTGACCAAGCTGGGGGCGCATCCGAACGCGCAGTTTCCGGATGCCAGCCACTGGACGGGTCAGTATCGCGAGGTGGGGACCTCCTTCTGGTGGATCTATCAGTACGCCTTTGTGCCGCTGACGGCGACGATCTTTTCGCTGCTGGCGTTCTATGTGGCGTCGGCCGCTTTCCGCGCCTTCCGCGCCAGGAATACCGAGGCGATTCTGCTGCTGGGCACGGCGGTCATCATCCTGCTGGGGCGGACTTTTGCGGGGGTCTATTTGACCGGGTGGCTGCCGGACGAGGTGGCCGGACTGCGGATCGAGAATTTGACGGTCGATATCATGCGGGTCTTCAACACGGCGGGGAACCGCGCCATCATGATCGGTATTGCCCTGGGCACGGCATCGGTGTCGCTCAAGATCCTGCTCGGGGTCGACCGCTCCTATCTGGGATCGGGGGATGATTGATCATGTATGACTTATTGAGAAATCTGGACCGCCGCTGGATCTTTTTGCTGATGCTGCTGGCGGTGGCGATTCCGATCCTGCTGCAGTCGCAGTTTCCGGAGAAGCCGACCGGGCTGGCAAAGGCGGTCTTCGACGAGATTGAGCAGTTGGAAGAGGGAGATCGGGTGCTGCTGGCGTTCGACTTCGATCCGGCGTCGGCGGGTGAACTGGGGCCAATGGCCACGATCTTTTCCTATCACTGCGCCAAGAAGAAGCTCAAGATGTACTACATGGCGCTGTGGCCGGTCGGTCCGCAGATGATTGACGACTCCATCAACAATGTCATCAAGAAGGAGTTCCCGGAGATGGTGTACGGGGAGGATTACGTCAATCTGGGCTTCAAATCGGGAGGGGAGGGAGTCATCAAGGTGATACTGACCGATATCCGCAAGCTGTTCACGACCGACGGATACGGCACGCAGATCGACGAGATACCGATGATGCAGGGGGTCGAAAACATCCGTCAGATGGATTTGATCGCCAATGTATCTGCGGGTAGTGCCGGTACCAAGGAGTGGGTGCAATACGCCATCACGCCGTATCCGGACGACCTGCGCATCGTGGCCGGTTGCACCGGGGTGCAGGCGCCGCTGCTGTATCCCTACATTCCGAATCAGCTTCCGGGGCTGCTGGGAGCGATCAAGGGGGCGGCCGAATACGAGGAGTTGGTGGTGAGCACGTATGGCGATTCGGACTTGCCGGGTATCTATTCGGAGGCGCGCAGGCGGATGGGGCCGCAGCTGATCGCCCATATGCTGATGATCGCGCTGATCGTGGTCGGCAATATCATCTATTTCATGGAACGGAAGAAGGGGGTGAGCTGATGCAGAGATCGACAATCATCTCGATAGTGCTGATGGCGGTTGGTGCCCTCTTCCTGATTCTCCGTTTGGCGACCAGCGAGCAGGGGATGGGCAAGGCGTATGTGCGCGCGGTGCCGCAGGCGGTGGACGCGCAGCATCCGGAGGGGCGCTGGCAGACGGTGGCGTCGGCGGACCCGGCAGAGTACTGGCGCGCTGAGAAGGCGAATCCGGAGCAGACCGAGGTGCGCGTGAGCTGGGCGAATTCGATCGGTATCTGGGTGGCGGCGTTTTTCACCCTGGCGATCTTCTCCTTTCTATTCGGAGACAATCCGGCGTACAAGGTGGCGGAGGCGATGGTGGTGGGGGTGTCGGCGGCGTACTGGATGGTGGTGGGGTTCTGGGAGGTGATCGTTCCGAATCTACTGGGGAAGCTGATGCCGGGGATGATCAAGGCGTGGTCGATGCCGGGGTTGGATGCGGAGCCGGATTTGATGTACATCGTGCCGCTGATACTGGGCATTCTGCTGCTGTGGCGATTGGCGCCGAAGGGGGCGTGGATCGCTCGTTGGCCGATGGCGTTCATTATCGGCGTGTTCTGCGGTCTGCGGCTGATCAGCTTTATCCACGCCGATTTCCTGAGCCAGATCCGCAACAGTATCGTGCCGTTGGTGGTGATGACCGAGAGCGGGTTTTCGTTCTGGGACTCGGTCCGCAACCTGACTTTGGTGGTCGGTATTCTCTCCTGTCTGGTCTACTTCTTCTTCTCGATCGAGCACAAGGGGTTGGTCGGCAAGACGGCGAGACTGGGGACCTGGTTTTTGATGATCACTTTCGGCGCGGCGTTCGGGTACACGGTCATGGGTCGTATCGCCTTGCTGGCGATCCGGCTGGAGTTTCTGTTCGACGACTGGCTGTGGCTGATCGATCCGAACGGGCGGCGGGCGTTGAGTGAGGCGGTGTCGTTGCTACAGGGATCGGGCGTGTTGGGCTGATCCGAAAGTGGGTGGAAAGCACCGAGGGAGTTCTGGTTGCCGAATATCTTGGTCGGGACCGGGACTCCCCGGTGCGGTTCTCTGCCAGCAGTTATGGGGTTAAGGGTATGATTGATCGAAAGGAGCAGGGCATGTTCGTCGTCCACGTCTTTGTCCACGTCGAAGAGAATCAGGTCGAAGCGTTCAAGGAAGCTACTCTCGCCAATGCCCGCAGCAGCGTTCGGGAACCAGGCATCGCTCGCTTTGACGTGGTTCAGCAGCAGGGTGATCCCACTCGCTTCGTGCTGGTCGAGGTCTACCGCAGAGTGGAAGATGCGGCGGCCCATAAAGAGACGGCTCATTACGCTACCTGGCGGGATGCGGTCGCCGATATGATGGCCGCGCCGCGCAGCAGCCTGAAATACGACAACGTCTTTCCCGACGAAGAGGGATGGGATTCCGTCGGTAGATAGGTGTTACAGGCGCTTGTCCCGGTCCGTAGCCCATTGTAAATTAAAGACATGAATGAAACTATCTTTGAAGTCACCCAGGAAGCGGATGGCGGCTACGTCGCCGAATGCCTGACCGAATCCATCTTCGCGAAGAGGTGAAAGACGCGGTCTCCGGTTTCTTTTTTGATCGATCGAAGTCGGAGCATATCCGTTTTCATCCGACAGTTCTATGATTTTTCTTGAAAAATGGGAGTGACACTCCTATTTTTCAAGGTATGATCTACCACAATCGACTCGTCGAACCCTTTTTGGAGCAGCTTTTCCAGCACCATCCGATCGTCGCCGTGCTGGGTGCGCGTCAGGTGGGGAAGTCCACTCTGGTCGAGAGTCTCTTTCGCGATCAGGTGAAAACGGTGGTGTTCGATCCGGTCGAGGATGTCGGCCAGGCGCGCCAGGACCCCGATTTCTTCCTGCAGAACAATCCCCCGCCGTTGTTTCTGGACGAAATTCAATTCGCTCCCGAACTGCTCTCGGCGCTGAAGCGACGCGTGGATCGCTATCCCGAAAAGGGGCAGTATATCATCAGCGGCTCCCAGAATCTGGCGGTGGGCAGGAATATCTCCGAGTCGCTGGCAGGGCGGGTGGCTATCGTCGAGCTCCTGCCCATGGGTTTTCGCGAACTCACCCGGGCGGTGGAGCGGTCATCCTTCCTGGAAGACTGGGTGAGATCCAGAGGTGAAAGGGTGGATATTCCCCTTCTCGATCGACCCCCTCCCTGGTTTCCCGCCATCTGGCGGGGAGGATATCCCGGGCTCATCGAACTACCCGATTCCCTGGTGCAAAACCAGCGTCAATCCTACGTGCAGACCTACATCGAGAGGGATATTCGCTCGGTGGCGGGGGTTGGAGACCTGCAACTGTTCGGGCGGTTTTTCGCCCTGCTCAGCGCGTATAGCGCGCGGGAGGTAAATCCCACCGAATTGGGGCGCGAACTGGGCGTGGATCGCAAGACTGCCATCTCCTGGAAGAGTATCGCCGAAGCGACCTATCAATGGTTCGAGGTACAGGCGTTCGTGCGCAATGTGACCAAGCGAGTCTCTGGCAAGCACAAGGGGTACATGGCGGACACGGGGCACATCTGCTACCATCAGCGCGTTGCTTCCGCCGATGCCATTGCCGGTCATCCGCTGCAGGGGCAGTTGGTGGAGACCTGGGTGGCCACGGAGATCCTGAAGACGGTTCAGGCCTGGTCCACCCGCCCCAATTTCTACCACTATCGCTCGCACGGCGGAGCGGAGGTGGATCTGATTTTGGAGATGGACGGATGGCTCTTTCCGGTGGAGATCAAGAGCAAATCTCATCCTTCTCTACAGGACGGTCGGGGGATTCGCTCTTTTCGGAAGAGTTTTCCAGGGGAACGCGTGGCCAGCGGTCTGATCGTTTGCGCAGTGGAAGCACCGGAGTGGATCGCCGGGGATCTGCTGGCAGTGCCCTGGTGGGTGCTGTAGATACCCCAGTCCCGAGTCAGCGGGAATCTCTGAACGTTCCGCGAAAGATGCTGCCGTAGGTGCCCTCCACCGGCGGCTCCATGATCCGCGCTCTCACTCCTCCCCCTCCGGTCCACGGTCTGTGTATCAGGTCGTAGTCGTCCGGATTTTCGGCGGGCGATCTGCGGTAGGCGATCCAGCTGTCTCCGGCAGCGTGGTAGAGTCGCAGGAGGTAGCGGGTGCCGTCGCGCACCTGGAGGTCGTTCTCTTCGGTGCAGCCGTACTGGCGGAAGAGGTCGACGAACTCCGCTATCATGTCGAGTTCTCCCATATCCAGCACAGCGTAAAAGTTTTCGCGGAGGAAGCGGAAGAGCCAGGGGGCGTCCTGCACGCGGATCGGGTGGCGACCGAAGCCGGTGGGGACGTAGCCGATGTGGGTGGCCAGGTAGGCGGTGTCGTAGAAGGTGTGGTCGTGCGCCTTGCGGGCGTAGGCTTGCGCGTCGGTGAAGGGGTAGTAGCTGAGGAAGTGCCAGAGCTGCGGCAGGAGTTCCCGGGCGCCGTCGGGCAACTTCAGGCCGGGCAGACGCTGCGCGTCGGTGATGGTGACGCTCCACAGGGCCAGGTCGAAGAGCTCTTCGATGTGCTCCCGGTCGGCGTCGAGGATGCGGCGGAAGTCGCGGCCGGTGACGATCTGGAGAGTGCTCCACAGGACCAGCTCGCGGAACCGGTCGGAGTAAAAGTGCTCGATGTCGAGGGTGCGATGATAGTCGTAGTCCAGGGCGGCCTGGAGACTGCCGCAGTCGGCGGCGGCGGCGTTGGTGAGGGAGACCATTTTCGACAGTCGCTCGTCGCCTGCGGGATAGATGCCGCCGGCGTAGGCGGTGTAGTCCAGGAGGTCGAGAAATTTGTCGCAGGTGGCGGATGATGGGGCGCGTTTCAGGTAGGGAGGCAGCAGTGCGGTGAGGCTCCGGCGAGCGGCTGTGAGTGCCCTGTCCTGGAGTTCGGGCATGTCGCTCGCGGCGTACGAGAAGTCGAGGAAGCACTGCACGGCGTTGACGTCGAGGGTGTGGACGCTAGCCGGTCTGGTCTCGAAAAAGGTGATGAGTTCGTCCAGCGCCTTGTGCGCCGCCCGGGAAGCGTCCTGCGTCTCGGTAGCGGACCAGGATTCCTGGCTGAGCCATTGGTGGACCTGGCCGGTGGGATGCCAGGTGGAGGGCATCTTCTCCAGGCTCATTCCGCAGGGGGGCATGTCTTGCGGGAAGATCGTCGGTGCAATTTCTGCCGAAGGCGCGATTCCACAGCTGCAGTAGAGGAGCAGGAGCAGGAGCGAGATACTCCTCACAATCGACTCTCTCGACCGCAATTCAACTCTACTCTCCCACTTCCAGCACGACCACCGTCTGATCGTCCCCCTGGGGAGCGTCGCCGGTGAATTTTTTCACTTCGGCGAAGATCCGCTCCAACAGGGCCGTGGCTGAGAGGGACTGTCGGCAGCCTTGTTGAATCGCCGCTCCCGTGCGTTCGAAGCCGAAGAGTTCTTCGTCGGCATCGGCCGCTTCAATTATTCCATCCGAACAGAATACCAGGCGGTCGCCGGGAGAGAGCTGCACGTCGATGGCGGCGTACTGAGTGTTGGGCTGCACGCCGAGGGGATAGGCTTCCACCTGCAGTTCAGCGACATCGCGGGTGGCGGATCGGTAGTGGTAGGGGTAGGGACAACCGCCGTTGGCCAGGTGCGCGATCCGCGTCGAGAGATCCAGCTCGGCCATGGCGAAGCAGACGTAGGTGCGATTGGGCAGAGTGTCGCAGAGGGTGTGGTTCAAGTGGGTGAAGAGCTGTTCCATGGGAGCGTTGAAACGGCGTTCGGTTTTGAGGATGCCGTCGAACATGACCGCGGGGATGGCCGCTTCCATGGCGTGACCGGTGACGTCGGCCAGGGAGAGGGATAGCTTGCCGTCCTGGGGGAAGTAGTGGAAGAAGTCGCCACCCACGTGGTTGGCGGTGAGGCAGCGGCCGGCGATATCGAGCCCTTTGATCTGCGGCGATTCGGTCGGCATGAGGTTCATCTGCATCTCGTGGGCGGTCTGCAGTTCTTCCTCCATGTCGGCGATGAGCTTTTGCTGCGCTTCCTCGGCAGTGCGGATGTCGAAGTAGCGGGCGTAGCCGAGGGAGACCGCTTCGGCGAACTGCTCGACGAGTTCGAGGTCTGGGGTGGTGTATACAGTGCCTCTCAGACCGCACACGTAGATGCCGCCATAGGCGAAGGGAACGTTCAGACCGTAGCTTCCCGCAAACCCTTCATGTGGTTCCGACCAGGACCACAGCTCTCTCAAGTCATCGACAAAACTGTCGGGTTGGACGAAGATGCTCGGTTTGAAGCCGGGCATGGCGTATTCGTGTTCACGAGCGAAGGACAGGGGGATGTCTCCGACTAACAGATGCATGCCATCGACAAAGTTCTTTTGGCGGATTTTATCGGTGGGGAAACCGGACTGAACCAGATAATCATAGTCGAATCCAAAGACATTGTAGATGCGCAGCACGTCCTGCTCCTCGTCGGCCACCTGGATGATACAGGCGTCGAAGGGCAGGTCGGTCGCTTTGAGGCCGCGGCACAGGGCGGCCAAGAGATTGGCGATATCGTCCGTCTGGCGCATGGCCATGGCTTCGGCGCGGACACTCTCGGCGGCGCGCTCGATGACCAGCTGGCGATTGCGCTCCTCGGCAGCCTGGAGGTCGAGGAAGCGGGTGTAGCCGAGGGAGACGGCTTCGGCGAACTGCGCGACGAGTTGCAGGTCGTCCTGGTCGTAGCGCTCTCCTTCGGGAGCTGCGCACCAGATGCCGCCGTGGCTGAACGGCACGTTGAGTCCGTGCCATCCTACCCAGGCATCGAATGCCGGATCGTCGATTTCCCACAAGTGGCGCAGCGCTTCCGGGAAATTTTCCGGACCGACCCAAAAGGCCGGTTCGAGAGCGGGCTGAGCCCAGCCCTGCTCCAATGCCAGCTCCAGAGACACGGGAGCCGAGCGGAGCAGGCACATGCCCGGCCGAATGTCCTCAATGAAGAGCTTGTCCCCGTACAGTTCCCGAGGGGCTGACTCGTTCAGCCGAGGGACGTAGGAGCGGAAGGTGCCGGTCTGTTCATCGATGATATTGATGGATCCCGCGTGAAAGCGCAACCCGGCTTCGGCCAGGCCGTCCTGCAGGGTAACGATGAGCTTGCCCAGGTCGGCACTTTCCCGCATGGAGGCGGCTTCGGCGCGCACCTGCTGCACGGCGCGTTCGGTCGTGAGGTGGCGGTTCTGTTCGTCCAGCTGGCGGCGGAGTTGTTCGAGTTCGTCGATGAGCTGGGCTTTGGTCTTTCTATCGTCGCGCATGGCTAATGTTCCGCTTTTCTACGTGGAGATAATCGACTTCGGGACAATCGGGACTCGCGCTTTCAGTCACCCACACCGTTCGTTTCTCTCTTCTCGATGACGATGCGCACCCTATTCCTCGCTGAGAATAGCTTCCAGAATTTCCGGTGTCATTCCACGTTCTTGAGCCTTTTGACTGATTTGACTCATGATCTCTTCCAATGGCTTCGCGCTGCGCGAAACCTCGCTGAGTTTGAGACTGAGCAGCGCATCCAGCTTTCTCTGCTGTTCGGTTGGGGCGGCTTCATAGATCCGGGCGGCTTCCGGGCTGACTCGAATCGTGATGGGTTTGGTTTCCATAATTCACACCCCAGTCTGGACTGATGGATGGGTAAAAGGCATCTGATACTTACGAAATACTGATCCGGAGGGAACAAAGTCAACTATCAGGAGTGGCAGCTGACCTCTATTTACGGTATTGAAAATTCCTTTCGCGAATTTCGATGCCCAAGTAGCTCCGGCACTTTTGCCCGAGTGTGCGTTGGCAATTCACCTGCTGCTTCCAGCTATATACGCCCGGACGATGTCGATGATGAGGGATACGTCATCGCGGGCGGAGGACAGCGGGGTGCGGCAGGGAACGCCCTCGGTGATGCATTCGTGGAAGTGGCGCAGTTCGTTGGTGAAGGGGTTGTCCCAGGGAACGGCCGGTTGCTGGCGGTAGCTCGTGCCGGCCGCGTTGATGCCGTGGATGGCGAGGTCTGAAGGTTGCCCGCGCGTGAAGCCGCTGGGATAGGAGAGCAGCACCCGCCGGTCGTCGCCGTACACCTCAAGGGTCTCTTCAAAAGCCCATACTTTGAGCAGCTCGACCCAGGTCAGAGCGCAGCGGAAGTCGCCGGCGTACTGGAGCACGGTGTTGATGCCCCAGCCGTCGTACCAGACCTCGGTGCTGGCGACCCGTTCGGGTTGGCCGAACAGGGTGCGCAGGCCGTAGAGATCGTGAATGGCGCTGCCCGATAGGATGAAGAACGCCCTCTCTGCCTCGGGCGGCGGCTCACCCAGAGCTTCTTTCAATGCTTGCCGACGGGCGGTCTGCTGGGCGGCGACCGCTGCCTCGGGAATGTCGTCGAAGCTCTTGAGCTGAAACTGGGCCAGGTGGAGTTTGTTGTCGACGTGGAGGTGGTTGACCTGTGCGAAGCGGATACCATTCATGGCTTCCACCTCGCGCTGAGCCATGAGGAAGGCCGGGTCGTAGACCTTCATGTATCCCACCTGAGCTACGGTGCCTGCGGCCTGTGCCGCCTCGCTGATGGCGTCCATCTCCTCCAGGGAATAGCAGACCGGCTTTTCGATGAAGACGTGCTTGCCGGCGGCGAAGGAGGCGACGGCCACTTCGGTCTTGGGATCCGAATGGCACAGAAGCACGGCGTCGATATCGGCGGCCAGGAGGTCGCGGTGGTCGCTCACGTGGCGAGGGATATGGAACTGGTCGGCGACCCAGCGGGCCAGAGCGGGTGAGCGATCGCAGACAATGGTCACGGCGAATTCTTCCTGCAACTCCATCAGGTTGGGCAGGTGCTGCACCTGAGTGACGGCACCGCAGCCGATGATACCTAAGCGCAGAGGGGGCATTGTTCACTCCTCGGGTTTGCCGTTAGCCGACCGAGCCGGCGCGCGGAGTCAGGTCGTTCCAGAGATCGGCCATGGCATAGGCCTGCTTGAAAGTCTGTGAGAGGGTTTGCCACATGGCCAGGCGTGCCGCGTTCGCAGCTTCTTCGTCGCCGGCGGCCAGCGCCTCTTTGAGCGCGTCGGCGGTTTCTCGCTGGACGCGGGCGTTCTCCTGGGCAGCCGCAGCCAGATCGGATGCGGCTTCTCCGTAGCGATCGATCAACTGGTCGATGGGCGTTTGCTCATCGGTCTCGACATCGTAGACGCGAGAAGGCGCAAAGCGGATGGGCAGAGGCTCCCCGGTCGCGGTGCGGCCGGTATGGGTCGGCTGGATGTGGGGCGTCACCGACAGATACATGATCACGGGCTCTTCGCTGACCACGCGGACCTGATGGGGTTCGTCTACCAGGGCGATGCAGAGCTGGCCGGGACCGAGTTCCGCCTCCTCTCCGGCGATTTCGAAGATGGCCCGCCCCTGGAGGATCAGGAAGATTTCGTGTCCCAGGTCGTGACTGTGGCGGTCGGCCACCTGCCCCGGTTCCATGCGCATGAAGCGGGAGCGGATGTGCGGTGTGACGAGCTGATGGCAGATATCGTCGCGAAAATCGTAGACTCGAAAGGCCATGATATCACCTCGGGTGAATTGGATTCACATACTTTTTATGTTAATCTTTGTGTATTCAAGGCAAGTAAATCTATGAAGAAGAAAATCGAATACACGGATGAGCCTTTAGGCGATCTGCGCGTGATCGACGACTTCCTTCCTCCTCCGGAGGAGCTCGTCTTTAAGGAAGAGAATGTCAAAGTCACGATTTCTCTGAGCAAATCCAGCGTGGATTTTTTCAAGAGGGAAGCGAAGAAGAATCGCACCCAGTATCAGAAGATGATCCGCAACCTTCTCGATCTGTACGTGGCTCGGCAGCAATAAGTACACCCTCTCTCGTTTTCTCCTCTTAGAGCACTGGTTGTCTATTTTCCATCTACACAGCAGAGGGCTATCGCCGTCTGGTCGTCTCCCTGGGGGACGTCTCCGGTGAATTTCTTTAATTGAGTAAAGATATAGTCCAGCAGGTTTTCTGCGGCGAGATTTTTTCGACACCCCTCCAGGATAGTTTTTGCGGTGCGCTCGAAGCCGAACAGTTCGCCGTTGTCGTCTTCGGCTTCGACGATGCCGTCCGAGCAGAAAATCAGACGATCTCCCGAAGAAAGCTGCACATCGATAGCGGGGTATTCGGTGTTGGGCTGCACGCCCAGGGGGTAGGCCTCGACCTGGAGTTCGGCGATGCTATTGTCGGCGGCGCGATAGTGGTACGGATAGGGACAACCGCCGTTGGCCAGGCGGGCGGTGCGCGTTTTGAGATCCAACTCGGCCATGGTGAAGCAGACGTAGGTGCGGCTGTCCAGGTTGCGGTGCATCGAGCGGTTGAGGCGGGCGTAGAGTTCTTCGAGGGAGCCGCCGATCTCCATCTGGTTGTCCAGAATACCGCTGAACATGACGGCGGGGATGGCCGCCTCCATGGCGTGGCCGGTGACGTCGGCCAGGGTCAGGGCGAGCTTGCCGTCCCGGGGAAAGTACTGGAAAAAGTCACCGCCGACGTGGTTGGCGGTCAGGCAGCGACCGGCGATGTCGAGACCGGAAATCTCGGGAGATTCGGTGGGCATGAGGTTCATCTGCATCTTGTGGGCGGTCTGCAGCTCCTCCTCCATCTCGTCGATGAGCCGTTGCTGGGCTTCATCTGCGCGCTTGATGTCGAGATAGCGGACGAAGCCGAGGGAAAGGGCCTCGGAAAACTGGCGCAGCAGTTCGATATCTTCTTCGGTGATTTCCTGCCGCTGTGCCAGTTCGATGTTTCCGTGGGCGAAGGGGAGGGTGACGAGGTGGTGTTTACCCAGGAAGTGTTGTCTTTTTCGTTCTATGGCCTCGGGAGAAAGGTCGGCTTTCCTTTTCCCCCTATCCTCATGAGCCTCGAGTGTCTCCGGAGTTAGTTCGAAGGTCGATATCCGGGGCTGGTCGAGCGATTCCCAATCCAGTATCTCCCCTCTGGGGAATTTTTTGGCAGCGACTTCGTCGCTGATTTCGCGTTTGTCGGGCTCTCCTTCGAGAAAGGGTTGGCCGAACTGGCCGGGGTGCGGGGCGGCGAGGTACTGGATCATCTGGTCCGCCTCCCTGTCGACGAACCAGATGTTGGCGAAGCTCCTTCGCGGATCGACCCGGAGGAGTTCGCGGTACATGACGCCGACCACGTCCAGCAGGTCGTCGCTGGAGCGCATGGCCAGTGCGGTGCTGCGCACTCGTTCGACGGCGGCTTCGCGGGCGAGCTGGCGGTTCTGTTCCTCCAACTGCTGGAAGTCGAGGGAGCGGGTGTAGGCCAGGGAGACGACGCGGGCGAAACCCTGGAGGATTTCGATCTCTTCAGCAGAGAACTCGTCTACTTCGGTGCTGTTGATGGCGAGGGTGCCGTGGGTGAAGGGGACGTCGAGAACGACTTTGACCTGGGCGGCGCGTTCCGGGTATTTGTCGTAGAGGCCGGATGCCAGCCAGCGCTCCCTCAGGTCCGGAGTCACGGGGCGCATCCAGGTCTCTCCTCGGCGCCAGCGTTCCACTAAGGGCTGGATCGTTTCCAGAGACAGAGACCTGGGAATACTGGATTCATCTTCGGTGGCTATCAGCTGCCGGTATTCGCCCGCTTCTTCGTCGATGAAGTTGAGGCCGATGCCGCCAGAGAAGCGGACGCCCAGCCGATTCAGTTCGCGGACGATCAGCGAGGCGACTTCGAGCAGGTCCTCGGTGCTGCGTGAGTCGAGGATGCGGGCGCGGATCCGCTCGTACGCGCTCTCGCGGGCGAGGCGGCGATTCTGTTCTTCGAGGTTCTGAAAGTCGAGGAAGCGGATGTATCCGAGGGAGAGGGCGTCGGTGAATTCGCGGATGATGGGGATGTTCTCTTCGCGGAACTCGGGCTCGTTGTAGCCGACTGCGCCGTGCTCGAAGGGGATGTTGGTGACCATCAGGTAATCATCGTCGTAGGGAACAGGACGATCCATTCCGGAATTTTCCGCTAATCTCGCCATGCCTCTGTCGTAGTCTGCTTTGTCTATCTCAAAGGTCCATGCTTCTCCTCGCCGCCAGCTCTCCAGGAAATCTCGTCCTTCTTCTTTTCCCAACCAGGAAGAGCTCTCGCCCTTCTCCGCGACGACCTCCGCGTCGATTTCGATCAGTTCGGGGTTGGTCCATGAGATTCCGTACTTATGCGGATTTTCATAGGCGATGTAAGCCTCTACCAGGTTGCTCCCTTCGTTGACGAAGAAGAAGGAACAGCCGGCTGTTCGGATGCCCAGGTTCCGCATTTCCCTGAACATGATAGCCACCACTTTCAGCAGGTCGTCGCTGGAGCGCATGGACATGGCTTCGGCGCGGATGCGCTCGATTGCCAGGCGGCGCTCGACAACGGCCGTGTCGGTCTGCCGGCGGAGCTGCTCGAGTTCCTCGATGAGCTGGGCTTTGGTCTTTCTGGAATCTCGCATGTCGGATGCTTCCGTTTTTTCGGTGAAGATCAATCCTCTTTCAGCTTTGCTGTTCGTCGGTCGTTCCGGATGGTGCCGTCAACGGCAGGCGGACGGTGAAGGTCGTCCCCTCTCCCTCCCGGCTCTCGACGGTGATTTCGCCGCCGTGTTTCTGGACGATGCCCAGGGCGGTAGACAGGCCCAGGCCGGTGCCGACGCCGGAGCCCTTGGTGGTGAAACCGGGGTCGAAGATGGAATCCACGTCATCCGGAGAGATACCCCGGCCGGTGTCGGCAAAGTGGATGTGGAGATCCGAGTCGTCGCTGTTCACGGAGATGGCGATGGTGCCGCTGTCGCCGATCGCCTCGATGCCGTTTTCGATCAGGTCCATGAAGGCGGTGTTCAGCTCGGCGGGGTAGCAGGAGATTCGGGGGATGTCGGTGTATTCCCTGACGATCTCGACGCTCTCCGGAAGACGGTCCTCGATGAGTGCGATCGCATGGTCGATCTCCTCGCACACGTCGATGTCGTTCTGGAACGAGGCTTCGTCCAGGTGGGCGAAGGCGCGCAGGCTCCTAACGATACGGGCGATGCGCTCGCTGCCAGTGAGGATGGTGCGGCTGTTGTCCCTGAGGATCTGGAGGGCGTTCCGGAGTTTCCCACTCTCTTCTTCGACAGTGGCGGCGATCTTTTCTACGGCGCGGGCGGAGACGTCGGCGGCGCTGCGCACGGCGCCGATCGGATTGTTGATTTCGTGGGCGACGCCGGCGACTAGCTTGCCCAGAGAGGCCATCTTTTCGCGCAGGACGAGCTGCTCCTGAGTCTGGCGCAATTCCCGCATGGTCTCTTCGAGCTGGCTGTTCTTTTCGCGCAGGTCGCGGGTGCGCTCGTCTACCTGCTGCTCCAGATTCTGGCTGTACTCCTGCAGCCGCTTCTGATCCTCGGCATTCCTCATCTCGATGATGTGGGTCAGGCAGAGGATGAAGAGGAGTACGCCCCAGGGGGAGAGCCAGTGCCAGTAGGGAAGCAGACTGAAGGCGCCGACCAGGTCGTGGCCGATGGTGAGGATGACGGCGAGGAAACCGGCATTGAAGATCTTCGTCTGCTCGTTTCCCAGGGAGGCGTCCCGCAGCGCCAGCAGGAAGACCGCACCCAGGCTGATCGCCAGGAACAGGGCCCAGATGATGTAGAGGGGGAACAGGAAGCGGGTGATCCCGGCGAACTGCAGCGCCAGGATGGCGATTCCACAGACCAGGAAGGACCGCCATAGGCGGCGCAGGCTCCTCTGGTGGTCGGTCTCGATGATCTGCTGGTAGAAGGCAAAGAAGCAGACCGGGAAGAGGAGCAGGCCGAAGGAGCCGGCGTGGAAGCGGAGCACCGGCGAGGAGACGACGAACTGCGACACCTCGCCGCTGGCGCCGAAGGCCAGCCCGACGCAGGTAGTGAAACCGCCGAAGGAGAGATAGTAGTAGGCTTTCTGTTTCCAGCGGTGGAAGAACAGGTCGAGGGAGAGCAGGCCGACCAGGATGAAGAGGCAGGCGAGAACGAACCGATCGATGCTGTTGCGGACCACGTAGCCGACCAGGTCCGACCGCGAACCGACGAACGCCCTGTTGTCGCTCATGAGCGGCAGGCCGATGTGTCCGGGGTCGTTTGAATAGATTCTGAAGAAGAGGAATTCGCCGGTCTCTTCGTCGAGCCGGAAGATGTGCCACCTCGCCTGGGAGTACCTGTCCACTGCGCCCGGTTCCAGAGCGCCGGTGGCGTAGATTTTCTTTCCGTCGAGATAGACTTCGGCGGCCATCAGGACATTGGAGAGAAAGAAGGCCGGATCGGACCAGGACTGTTCGGGCAGGCGGATTCGCAGCCAGAGGAACTCCCGGCCCTGGCGATCCGGGGGATCGACAGGACGGTCGATGTTTCTCCAGGCGGGATCATCCGGGCCTTCGCGAGTCCACAGAGGGGCGCCGTCCGTGTCCAGGGGAGAGTCGCCCCAGCGGTACTGCCAGCCGTGGAGGAGTTCGACGGGGTCGAGATCTTCCGCAGGGGTGTGCTGAGACTGGCAGGGGACGGCGATGACCAGGAGGACGAAGAGGAGGGCGATAGCCGCACCGGCTGGTGAAGTCTGGCAGAGGTTTATTCCGGGTTTACGCGATCGGGGTCGACGGATGCCCCTCCGCGGCGCCCACAGGTCGCCGCCCGATGAGACTGGAGTGCGCAATAGCTGAGTGCCTTGTCGGCACCTTAAACGGCCTACTGATGGAGTGCGCAAGGGCGGTGTACATACCGGCTCCAGCATGGGCGCCGCTCCGGGGCATCCGCCGACCCCTCGGGCCTCCGGAGAGTTCAGAAGGCATTTCCGCCATAGTCGCACTAGTAGAAAGGGGCTTCTCATCAATTCACTTGCTCCTCGTCATCACAACGGAGGACGACGACGGTCTGGTCGTCTCCGCGAGGCGCGTCGGAGCGACGTTCCGTTTTGAGGATGCCGTCGAACATGACGGCGGGGATGGCTGCCTCCATAGCGTGGCCGGTGACGTCGGCCAGGGAGAGGGATAGTTTGCCGTCCTGGGGGAAGTAGTGGAAGAAGTCGCCGCCGACGTGGTTGGCGGTGAGACAGCGGCCGGCGATGTCGAGTCCTTCGACTTTTGGCGGCTCGGTGGGCATGAGGTTCATCTGCATTTCGTGGGCGGTCTGCAGTTCCTCTTCGAGGTCGTCGATGAGCTTCTGGCGAGCCTGTTCGATCTTTTGAAAGTCGAGGAAGCGGACGAAACCGAGGGACAGGGCTTCGGAGAACAGACGAGTTACCTCTTCATCTTCGCGGTTGATCTCCTGACGCTGGACCAGTTCGATAACGCCGTGCTGGAAGGGGAGAGCCAGGCACTGATGCTCACCCAAAAAATGTTCGTAGGCTGCTGAGCTGGCAGATTTAACCTCAAGCCGCTTCAAGTCGCTTTCGAAATTCTCACGGGTCATGTCGAAGACGATGCGCCCGGCTTCTCGGCGGTTCCAGCAGCCCCTTATCTGATCATTCCATTGGCTGAGCTTTGCCTGGTAGTTGATGTAGGCTATCACTTCGTTTCCGTACTCCCGCATTGCGGGCAGAGACCAGGTTATGCCGAAGGTGCTGGGATGTCTCTGGGCGGTATAGACGATCACCTGATCGGTCTCTTCATCGATGAAGTCGATATTGTTCCAGCTCCGCTCCGGATCGATGCTCAGCAACTCTCGGTACATGGTGGCGACCACGTCGAGCAGATCCTCGCTGGAGCGCATCGACATGGCCGCGGCGCGCACGCGCTCGACGGCGGCTTCCCGGGAGAGGCGGAGGTTTTGCTCTTCCAGCCGCTGATAGTCGAGGAAGCGGACATAGCCGAGGGAGAGGGCTTCGGTGAGGGACTGGACGATGGCGACGTGCTCTTTCTCGAATGTCCTCGCTTTCAGGGCCACGGTGCCGAAAGGGAAGGGCACGTGGGTGACGATTCCATCCCGGAAAAAGGGGTGCTGTTCCAGCTCCGGATTCTGTTCCAGATTTTCCCTCATGTGTCTCGTCTCCGCCGCGATTTCCGGAGCGGACCACGGCTCTCCCGCGTGCCAGCGCTCCACGAGATCCGGCGGACAGGAGGTGACCAGGGAGAGAAATTCGGCAATGGAGAGTGTGCTGCCAGCTACGGCGATATCTTCGTCGATTTCCGCGATCTCCGAGCTGAACAGAAGAGATGAGAAACCGTATTTTTGAAAACTTTCGGCCGCTGCATAACAGGTGATGTTGCCCGCGTCTTCATCTATGAAATGAAAGGTGCATCCCAGGGGCTGCACATCCAGATCGACCAGCGCCCGGTACATCATGCCCACTACTTTGAGCAGGTCGTCGCTGGCGCGCATGGAGAGCACCTCGGCGCGCACTCTCTCGGCAGCCAGAGCGCGCTCTGCGGCGGTAGAAGGGGTCCCGTCCATACGCTGGCGGAGCTGTTTCAGTTCGTCGATGAGCTGGGCTTTGGTCTTTCTTTCATCTCGCATGGCGGTGATTCGAACCTCTCTGGTTCCTCTTTACAGCGGCGGATCTCCGAACGTAGAGACCGCGCGATTTTCGGATGCTGATTTCCGAGTTCCGACTGTCAGGCTTCCACGCCGAGGACGACGACGGTCTGGTCGTCTCCGCGAGGCGCGTCGCCGGTGAATTCACCCAATCGGGTGAAGACGAATTCGATCAACTGCTCTGCGGAGAGATCCTGTCGGCAGCCCTCCTGGATCGCGGCGGCCGTGCGCTCGAAGCCGAAGAGTTGGTCGTCGGGGTCGGTCGCTTCGACGATGCCGTCGGAGCAGAGGACGAGTCGGTCGCCGGGGGAGAGCGGGACTTCGATGACCGGGTAGCTGCTGGCGGCCTGCACGCCGAGGGGATAGGCTTCGACCTGGAGTTCGGCGATGTCGTTGGTGGCGGCGCGGTAGTGATAGGGATAGGGGCAGCCGCCGTTGGCCAGGCGCGCGGTGAGAGCATTGAGGTCCAGCTCCGCTGCGGTGAAGCAGACGAAGGTGCGGTCGTCGAGGTTGCGGTGCATGGAGCGATTCAGGCGGGTGAAGAGCTCTTCGAGGGTGCCGCCGATTTCCATCTGGTTGTCGAGGATGCCGCTGAACATGACGGCGGGGATGGCCGCCTCCATGGCGTGGCCGGTGACGTCGGCCAGGGTCAGGGAGAGCCTGTCGCCCTGGGGGAAGTATTGGAAGAAGTCGCCGCCGACGTGGTTGGCGGTCAGACAGCGCCCGGCGATGTCGAACCCCTCGATCTTCGGCGGATCGGTCGGCATGAGGTTCATCTGCATGTCGTGGGCGGTCTGCAGCTCTTCTTCCATTTCGTCGATGAGTTTCTGCTGGGCGTCTTCGACCTTCTGGAAGTCGATGAAGCGGACGACGCCCAGAGCCATGGCATCGACGAGCTGCTTCATGATGGCGACGTGCTCTTCGTTGTATTCCGATTCATTGAAGCCGACCTTGCCGTGCTGAAAGTAGACCGCAGTGCCGATTCTGGTGCCCGTGCCGATCAATTCGGGCGGAAATTCGATGCCCATGAGATCGCCAAAGACTTCCTGAATCACTTTTGAGGGAATTTCAATGGTAAGGGAACCGCTCTCTCGCCAGCCGGGGACGGTGAACTCCTCGGCGCCGAAGACGGTGGCGACGGTCGCCTCTCTTACATAAATGATGAAATCATCGTCTATTTCGGTAACCGCCGAATTGTTCCACGAAGCGCCGTATTTCCGCGGGTTTTGCAGGGCGCAATAATCGGCGCCGTAGTCGCTATCTTCGTCGATGAAGGTGATATTGCAACCGGGGGTTTCGAATCCCAGTTCTTCCATCTGGCGGGCGAGGACGGCGGCCACGTCGAGGAAGTCTTCGCGGGTGCGCATGGCCAGGGTGGCGGCGCGGACCCGTTCAACGGAGCGCTCGATGGCCATCTGGCGGCTGCGTTCCTCGGCGGCCTGGAGGTCGAGGAAGCGGGCGTAGGCGAGTTCGAAGACTTCGGTGAAGCGCTCTAGCAGGTGAATCTCGTCGTCGGTGTACGGCTCCAGTCCCCGTTTGCCCATGGCCAGGGTGCCGTGGGAGAAGGGGGCATCGACGACCCAGGTGTCTTTCGCCAATTCGAGGAAGTCTTCGATTCGCATCACAAGGACCAGGGGCGGCTGGCCGGTCTCCAGCCATTTCTGGATATCCCGATCGGAGAGTCCAATCTCGCTCTTTATCTCCTTTAGTTGTTCCCATTCCCGTTTGTCGTGCGGATTCTGCAGCAATTGATTCCGCCGCCATTCCAGGTGTTCCAGGGGATCTTCTCCTCTGAAACTCTCAGCACCCGACCGGCTCCACGTCTGATGCCTTTTCCAATGTTCGAAAAGCCGCTGGTATGCCTTTGAGCTGAGCGGAACTACGGCCATGGAATCACTGGCAACCCGCGCTTCGCCACTGGCCGCGTCAATGATGCAGATGGTCACACCATCACAGGGAACCCCCAATTCCTTCAACACCTCTTCGATCACTTCGACGACTTTAGGCAGGTCGTCGCTCTCCTCCATGCCGGCCACCTCGGTGCGCACTCGTTCCAGGGAGCGCTCGGCTTCCAGGTTGCGGTTCTGCTCTTCCAGGTTCTTGAAGTCGAGGTAGCGGGTGTAGCCCAGGCCCAGAGCTTCGGTCAGTTCGCGGACGATGAGGACGTGCTCTTCGTCGTGGCGTGCTTCGTTGAAGCCGACGATGCCGTGCTGAAAGGCGACGTTGGTGGCAACGGCCTGCCCCGATGTCTTAGCCAGGAACTCGGCCGTATCTCCTTCTATACCCGGGAAATCCCTTTCCAACTGTTCCTGGGTGCGCTGGAAGTTCACATTTTTGGATATCACTTTACCTGTGTCGAATTCCACTCTTCCAGTGTCGGGGTCGGTGAACATCTCCAAAAATGCATCGGAAAATTGCTGACGTTGGATTGAAGGATAACAGACCACGGCCGAATTTTCGTCGATCTCGCGAATGTTCGAGTTCTCTGGCCAGGTGAGGCCGTATTTGCGGGGATTGACGTAGGCGTTGAAGCAGATACCGGTTTCGGCATCCTCGTCGAGGAAGCCGACGGTGCAGGCGAAGCTGTCGATGCCCTGGTCGAGTATTTCCCGGTAGAGCACCGCTACCACTCGGTACATGCCGTCGCTGGAGCGCATGGACAATGCTTCGGCGCGGACCCGTTCGACGGCGGCTTCGCGAGCGAGCTGGCGACTGCGCTGCTCGGCGGCCTGGAGGTCGAGGAAGCGGGTGTAGCCGAGGCTCATGGCGTCGGAAAATTGCATGGCGACGTCGAGATCGCGCTGATCGAACTCTTTCCCTTTTTCGGCCATCGCCCAGATGCCGCCGTGGGCGAAGGGGATGTTGAATCCGTGGCAGCCGATGATCTCTTCGGCACCCGGCACCGGGCCTCCCCACATCTGTTCGAGCTGGGCGGGAAAGTCTTCGGGCGCTACCCAGAACGAAGGCTCCGTGTACGGGTTGGCGTGGCCGTGTTCCTGGGAGAATTCCAGGGGCAGAAGCTCTGAGCGCATCAGGTGGACGCCCGGCGCCACGTCGGCCTGGTAGAGATAGGGGGTGGAGTTGTAGTAGTCGAACATTTCCTCGGGAATGGGAAGCATGAGGAAGCACTGCCAGGTCCCGGCCTCCATGTCGGCGATGTTGAGCGATCCCCGGTCGAAGTTCGAGGTGGACTCGGCCAGGCCGTTCCAGAGGGCGAGCATGACCTTGCCCAGGTCGCCGCTCTGCTGCATGGAGGCAGCTTCGGCGCGGACCCGCTCGACGGCGGCCTGGAGGGAGAGATGGTGGTTTTGTTCGTCGAACTGTTGACGGAGTTCGGCGAGTTCGGCGGCGAGCTGGTCTCTGATGTGGTCGGAATCTGGCATGGTCGGCGTTTTCCAGGGGTGGAAAGCGTGGATGCGGACGTATTGCGAGACGGAATCTAATAACCATTAGAATAGATCCGCAGGAGAGCGCTATCAAGGGAAAAAGGAGGGCTTACGTTTACGTGAAAATCTGCTTTTCTCGGGGGAAAATCAGTCTGCGGAGGGAGCGTGTCGGTCGAGCTGGGTCACCACGGTTTCGAGCTCCTTTTCCAGCTCGCGGATGAGGACGCCCGCTTCGGCGAAGGATTCGGTTTTGGCGAGGGCTTCGAGCTGCTGGCACAGCTCTTCGAGGCGTTCGGCGCCCACCAGTCGGCCGCTCCCCTTGAGGGTGTGGGAGGTGCGGCGCAGGTCTTCGCCGTCGCGGGTTTGCTGGGCGTGGCGCATGGCGATGATCCTGCCCCGGTTCTGGGTGGCGAACAGGTCGATGAACTCGCGCAGCAAAAAGTCGCCGTCCGTCTCCAGCTCTGCCAGACTTTCCAGGCGGGCCGGGTCGAAGTGGGGCGGCTGGTCGGTTTCTTCCGGCTGCGTCCGATCGATCTCAATAGTCGCCCGATCCAGCGGTTCGGCGGGAATGGGAGACAGGCCCAGCGAGGTGATGACGATGGCGAGCCGGTCGCGGCGCAACGGTTTGGAGAGGTAGGCGTCCATGCCGGCGGCCAGGCAGTGTTCCTCCTCGTCCCCCTGCGTGTGGGCGGTGAGGCCGATGATGGGGATGTGCTCGCCGCTCTGCTGCTCGTGCTGGCGTATGGCACGGGTCGCTTCGATGCCGTCCATCTCCGGCATCTGCACGTCCATCAGGATCAGATCGAACGACTCCCGATCGAGGGCGGCCAGGACTTCCGTGCCGGTGTCGGCCGCAATCGCCACGTGTCCCTGCTGCTCCAGCATCTTCAAGGCTACCATCTGATTGGTCCGGTCGTCTTCGGCCAACAGCACGCGCAGGGAGGGGGCTGTTGCGGGTATCGCATCCTGTGGTGGCAGGGTGCGCGCCTCCGCCGGGGATGCCGCGCCAAAACGGGCGGTGAAGTGGAAGATGCTGCCCCTGCCTTCCTCGCTGTCGACCTGGAGTTCACCGTCCATCAGCGATACCAGCTGCGACGATATAGTCAGGCCGAGGCCGGTCCCTCCGAAGCGTCGGCCGATCGATTCGTCGGCCTGCGAGAAGGGCTGGAAGATCTCCTCCTGCCGGTCGGCGGGAATGCCGACCCCGGTGTCGGAGACGGAGAAGTATAACTCTACGGTGTCGTCGTCGGCTTCGGCGCGTTCGACGCTCAACGATATCCGGCCCTCGCGGGTGAATTTGACGGCGTTGCCCATCAAGTTGAGCAGGATCTGGCGCAGTCGCACCGGGTCGCCGATCAGCGCTTCGGGCACGTCGGTGGCGACCCGGGAGGAGAGATCCAGATCCTTTTCGCTCGCCTTCACTCCCATGAGCTGGACCACTCCGTTTATCACGTCGTGGAGGAGGAAGGGGACGCGCTCCAGATCCATGCGTCCGGCCTCGATCTTGGCCTGATCGAGGAGGTCGTCGATGATGCTCAGCAGGGATTCGGCGGAGGTGTCGACGGTCTCCAGGTAGCGGCGCTGCTCGGCGCTGAGACGGGTGTCGAGGAGGAGCTCGATCATGCCGATGATGCCGTTCATGGGGGTGCGCAGCTCGTGGCTGACGCTGGCCAGGAACTGGCTCTTGGTGCGGCTGGCGTCTTCGGCCGCCCGGCGGGCGATGACGGAGGCGCGCAGTTTGCGGGCTCGCTGGAGCGCCTGGCCTCCGAACAGGACGCTGGCGGTCAGGGCCAGGAACAGCAGGCCGCCCAGACCGATCTGGGCGTAGGGCCAGTCGACGACCAGGGCGGCGCTGGCCGGGGTGGAGGAGTAGGTCAGGTCGCGATCGACGGCCAGGACTTCAAAGGTGTATTCGCCGCGCGGCAGGTTGCGGTACTCGACGCGGGTGTCGCGCGTGAAGCGCCAGTCGGTATCGAAGTGGTGCAGCCGGTATTTGTAGCCCATGGCTTCGGGACGGGTCTTGAAACTGGAACCGCGGAACTCGAAGACGACCAGATCTCGGCTGGAGGAAATGGCGACCGGGTGGGCGGGGTCGTAGCGGCGGTCGGCGACGATGTCGACGATTTCGATGGCCGGCGGGTCTTCGTGATAGTGATAGTGGGTCAGGCCGGCATCGGTGCTGATCCACATGGAGCCGTCGGCGGCCAGGTCCAGCTCCTGGATTTCGTTGTAGACCAGGCCATCCCTGAGCAGGAGGTTCTGGATGGCAAAGCCGTCGTAACGGCTGATGCCCCCCTGGGTGCCGATCCAGAGCACGCCCCTGTCATCCTCGGCCAGGCCCCAGATCCTGTTGTGGGCGAGGCCGTCGGCGACGGTGAATGCGAGGAGATGTTCTCCGCTATCTTCCAGGTGGGGAGCGTAGCGATTGAGGCCATCGTCGGTGCCGATCCACAGCTGGCCCTGATTGTCTTCGCACAGGGCGCGCACGGTGGCGTGGCGCAGGCCGTCACGGGTGGTGAAGTTGGTGAATTTCTCGCCGTCGTAGCGGCTGAGCCCGCCTTCGGTGCCGATCCAGATATTCCCATCGCGATCCTGTTCCAGGGCCCAGATGCGGTTGTCCGGCAGGCCGTTTTCGACGGTGAAGAGATGGAACTTTCGACCGTCGTAGCGCTGCAGGCCGTTGTAGGTGCCGATCCAGATATCGCCGTCGCGGTCTTCGAACAGGGCGGTGACCCAGTTCCAGACGAGGCCGTCGTCGGTATCGTAATTGGTGAATTTCTCGCCGTCGTAGTGGCTGAGTCCGGCATCGGTGCCGACCCAGACGTTGCCGGATTTGTCCTGCAGCATGCTCCAGACATCGCCCGGCTGCAGGCCATCGCGGGGAGTAAAATGAGTGAACTTCCGTCCGTCGAAGTGGCTGAGTCCGTTTTCGCTGCCGATCCACAGACCGTTTTGGCCGTCGCTGGCCGAGGCGCGGGTGATGCGAAAGGGAAGATCGACGCCCGGAACGAAATTGGTGAAGCTCTCCGGGTCGTAGCGACTGAGTCCGCCCTCGCTGCCGATCCAGAGATTGCCGGTTCGGTCTTTGAGCAGGGCGCGGATGGTTTTATTGATCAGGCCATCCTCGACGTTGAAATAGGAAAACGCGCCGTGGTCGTATAGATCGAGCCCATTGCCGGTGGCGATCCACAGGCGATCCCGGTCGTCGAGCTGGAGATCGAAGACCATTTCGGAGATCAGGCTGTCTTCTCTGCTGTAGCTGCGGAAGGTCCGGCCGTCGTAATAGCTGACTCCTTCGCGGGTGCCGATCCACAATCCTCCTGCGGGCGTTTCGGCCAGGGCGGTGACGAAGTTGTCGAGCAATCCGTTCTGAGTGGTGAAGTTGGCGAAGGTGCGGCCATCGTAGCGGCTGAGTCCGTTTTCGGTGCCGATCCAGATGTGCCCCTCGGCATCCTCCAGGAGGACATTTAACTGGCCGCTGCTCAGTCCGTTCTGAGTGGTGAAGTTGGTGAAGATGCGTCCGTCGTAGCGGCTGAGTCCGGCGCCGGTGCCGATCCAGATATATCCGCTGCTGTCCTCCAGCAGGGGGGCGACGGCGTTGTCGAGGAGTCCGTCCCGGGTGGTGAAGTTGGTGAAGGTATGGCCGACATTCTGTCGGCCGACGTCCTGTCGGTCGACATTCAGCCGTGCATCGTAGCGGCTGAGTCCGTTTTCGGTGCCGACCCAGATGTTTCCGTTGCTGTCTTCCAGCAGGGAAGTAATATAAGGATGGACCAGGCCGTCTCGGGGAGAGAAGCAGGTGAAGGTGCGTCCATTGTAGCGGTTGAGTCCGTTTTCGGTGCCGATCCAGATATGCCCGTGGCGATCCTGGAGGAGCGCCCGGATGACGGTGTTGGGCAGGCCGTCCATGGCATTCAGACCGTACCAGGCCCCCTGGCGGATGCCCGGGCCGCTGATGACAGTTTCACCGGCTCCCGCTTTTTTGCGCACACCGAGGGAGGGCTGGACGTCGACGTTCGCCTCGAGTTGAGCGCCCGCCGGTAGCTCGACCCCCAGAGTGGAATGGTGGATCTTGCGGTCCGCGCTCAGTGCGTATTTCCCGGCGGGCAGGCGGAGGTGGAAGCGGCCCTCCCGGTTGGTGGCGAGTTTGCCCCACAGGGCCGCGTCGATCAGGGATTGGAAGCGCAGTTTGTGGCCGGGTACGGGTTGGTGGGTGTCGGTCCAGAGCAACTGTCCCCGGATCTGTCCCTGGGCACTCCGGTCGGGTATGAGAATCAGGTCGCCCAGGCGGTCGTCGCGCAGGTATTTGCCGGCGCCGGGTCCCCAGGACATCCAGGAGAAGGAGTCGTCGATGTCTTTGTCGAGGGCGGTCACGTCGAGGCCGATGCTGATGCCCGGGTGCAGGGTTTCGCCGCTGTCCAGAATGCCCTTCAGGTCGATGCGCCACTCGTATACGTGGCTGTTTGGGGTGCGTTTGATGACGTAGTCGACGAAGTTCCGGTTGCCCATGGCCAGACGGTCCCCCTGGATGCTGTACTGGACGAGGGGGGATGGCTCATCGCCGTGGCGCAGGGCGATATAGACTTCGCAGGCGTCCTGGGTGTCCCACGAGCGGTCGCCGATGCTTTCGGTGACAATGGATTCGTCCGTAACCTGGACGGCGAGATAGAGGTCGCCGGTGGCGGGTTGATAGGCGATGCGGAAGTGGGCGCTGAAGTCGATCTGGCCTTGAGGAGGGATGCCGTATTCGGTGCGGGCAACCGCATAGGTGATCAGGTCTGTGGGCCAGTCGGACAGGTCGCCGTCGACGGTGATGCCGTCTACGGGCACGGCGAGGGCGACCGCGCCGTTGTGGGCTCGCGCCGGGAGGGCGAGGCAGAGGGCGAGGAGGCATACCGTCGAGAGGACGGCGACAGTGGGATGTGGGTCCGGCTTTTTCATAGGCGAGTGTTCGCGATCTCGCCTATAATTTGGCTCGGGCGCGCGAAGATGTCCAGCGCGATTATCATCGCGCACTCCATGGATCGTTTCTACATGCGACATCTCCGGAATGAGAGACGCGTTGAGATCAGGCTTCGGCGTAACGCTCGTAGAGGAAGATGCCCAGGCATACGAAGAAAAGAGAGAACAGGAGAGTGAAGAGCAGACTGGGCAGGAAGAGAGGGACCTGCTGCAGGCCTCCGGAGCCGGTGGTGATCTCGATGTTGTGAGAGGCCAGGAGGTTCAGGGCGAAGATTCCGGCGAGCAGGCGGATATACAGATAGAGACTGCCCAGAAAGAAGAGGGTCATGGCGAAGTTCTGGAAGCGGTGGACGATCAGCTTGAGGCCGGACATGGCGGTGGCGATGCCCATCAGCAGCAGGAGGATGCCGAAGTACCACTGGCCGACGATCAGCCACAGGTCGGTTCCCGCGACTCCGGGCATATGCATGCCCGGAGCGGACAGTTTCCCCAGCCTTATATAGAGCAGATGCATCGTGCCGGTGGCCAACACGTAGAGGAGTGCGCCCAGACTGAGGACGGCCAGGAATTTGGTGATGACGATGGAAGCACGCGAGACGGGCAGCGACAGAAGCTGAAAATGGGTCTGGCCCTTGAATTCCTGGGAGAAGGCGTGGATCAGGAGAAAGGGGAGGACGAAGACGGCGACGACGGGGAGGAAGGCCAGCGCGATGTAAGGGGTGGGCAGTATGCCCTCGACGCCGCGGGTGTAGCCGTAGGCGTGCAGGGCCAGGGCGGCCATCAGCACGAAGAGAAAGATGCTCCGGTTGTCCTTCAGTTCTTTGATGTAGAGTGCTTTGAAAGCGTTCAAGTGGCTACCTCCTCGAAGATATCCTGCAGAGACATGCCTTTTTCCTGTCTGAGCTGGTCGGCGTCGCCCTGGAGGGCGATTTCACCATCTTTCAAAAAGATCACTTCCTCGATTACTTCTTCCACCTCGCCGACCAGGTGGGTGGAGATGAGCACGGTTTGCTCGCCGATGCGGTACTGGTCGAACAGGGCGCCGACGATGCGCCGCCGAGAAGGGGGATCGATGCCGCCCAGAGGCTCGTCCATCAGCACCAGGCGGCTGGGCCAGGCAAAGGCGGCGACGACCTTGAGGCGGGCCTGCTGGCCGCGCGATAACTCGCCGATTTTGGCGGTTGGATTCAGTCCCATGAGGAGGAGGAGTTCGTCCACCTTGGCCGGGTTCCAATCGGGGTAGAACTGCGACAGGAACTCCAGCTGTTCGTCGACCTGCATCCAGGGATAAAACGGGTTGATTTCGGGGAGATACGAAGTAAAGGCGCGAGTCTGGATACCGACCGGTTCGTCGTAGATGCGCACCTGGCCGGAACTGGGGCGACTGACGCCGGCCAGGATCTTGAACAAGGTGCTCTTGCCGCTGCCGTTTTCGCCCAGGATGCCGACCACGCGCCCCTGCTCGATGCGCAGCGAAACGTTCTTGAGGGCCCTGGTCGTGAAGTATCTCTTGGATAGGTTTTCGACTTCAATCATGGTCCACTGCCTCCCTGATGTCGCGCAGCAGTTTGTTCACCTGCCCGGCTGCGAGGTCGAGTTCGCGAATGGCGTCGACGAAGCGGTCGCGGGCGATATCGGCCAGCCCGTGGCGCTCCGCTTCGATGCGGTTCTGCTCCTCGGTGATGAAGGAGCCCTGTCCCCGGCGAGTGGCGATGAAGCCGTCCCGTTCCAGCTCCATGTAGGCGCGCGACATGGTGTTGGGATTGACGCTCATATCTCTGGCCATGTCGCGCACCGAGGGGAGCTGGGTGCCGGGGGAGTACTGGCCGCGCACGGCGCGCTTTTTGACCTCTTCGACGATTTGCAGGTAGATCGGCCGATTGGGATCGAATTCGAAGCTCATGGGCCAATCCGCTCCTTGTTGGTGTGGGTAATACTACTGTAGTAGTGTTCTACTTTGATAGTACACTACTCAGATAAGATTGTCAAGTAGTTTCTTGATGGAGGGTCGAGGTTGGCGTAGTTTTGGCCTCGCATGTCGCTCGCTCATCCAAAGCTCGGAACGACTATCTGAAGGTCTTTATATATCCGATTAAAGGGAGAAGTAAAATGAACAGGCTGACGATCGACGCCGATCTGGGAACACAGCAGATCAGCAAACATATTTACGGGCACTTTTCGGAGCATCTGGGGCACTGCATCTACGGGGGGTACTGGGTGGGGGAGGATTCGCCTATTGCCAATACGCGGGGGATACGGAACGACGTGGTGGAGGCGCTCAAGGGGATCGCAGTGCCCAATATGCGCTGGCCGGGGGGGTGTTTTGCCGACGAGTATCACTGGATGGAGGGGATCGGGCCGCGAGAGGAGCGACCGGGGATGGTCAACACGCACTGGGGCGGGGTGACCGAGGACAACAGTTTTGGCACGCACGAGTTCATGGAGCTGTGCGCGCAGCTGGACTGCGAAGCGTATATCTGCGGCAATCTGGGCAGCGGCACGGTGCGCGAGATGCAGCAGTGGGTGGAGTATCTGAACGCGGACAACGGGCCGATGGCGGAGCTGCGGGCGAAAAACGGGCGCGAGGAGCCGTGGGGCGTGCGGCTGTGGGGGGTGGGGAACGAGAACTGGGGCTGCGGCGGCAGCATGCGGCCGGAGTACTACGCGGACGAGTACCGGCGGTATGCCACCTACTGTCGCAATTTCGGCGATGCCCAGCTCTACAAGGTGGCGTGCGGCCCGAGCGGGGGGGACTACCACTGGACCGAGGTGATGATGCGCGAGGCGGCCCAGCGGATGCACGGGCTGGCACTGCACTACTACTGCGGCAGCGGCAAGAATAGCCGTTCAGCCACGGAGTTCGACGAGGAGGACTGGTTCTGGCAGCTGAAGAACGCGCTGCAGATAGAGGAGCTGATCGTGCGCCACAGCGCGATCATGGATCAGTACGATCCGGAGAAGCGAGTGGGGCTGCTGGTGGATGAGTGGGGGGCGTGGCACGCGGTGGAGCCGGATACGAATCCGGGTTTTCTGTATCAGCAGAACAGTCTGCGCGACGGGCTGGTGGCCGGTCTCTCGCTCAATATCTTCAATCGGTACTGCGAACGGGTATACGGGGCGAATATCGCGCAGACGGTCAACGTGCTGCAGGCGATGGTGCTGACCGAGGACGGGGGTGAGCGGATGCTACTGACGCCGACCTACCACGTCTTCGAGATGTTCAAGGGGCACCAGGATGCGACGCTGCTGCCGGTGGACCTGCGCAGCGGCACCTATGCGTTCGGGGAGGAGTCGACTCCGGCGCTGAACGTCTCGGCTTCAAAGAGCGATGATGGGAAGATTCTGGTGACGGTGTGCAATCTGGATCCCAATGGGGAACAGTTGCTGAACTGCGATATTCGCGGGGTGGAGTTGAAGGAGGTTTCGGGGAGAGTGCTGACGGCGCCCGAGATCACCGCGCACAATACTTTCGACGAGCCGGATCAGGTGAGGCCGGTGGAGTTTATGGATGCGGAATTGAATGGAAGTGAGTTAACGGTACGGGTACCGGGGAAGTCGGTGGTAGCGGTGGAGCTGACGTAGGATCTGCGGCAATTCTCGATGGAAAAAAAACGATGAAAGAGTGCGTGGATATCGGATCGCGGCGGGAACTGTTCGTCGATCGGTTTTTGATCGAGGAGCTGGAGGGGGTGGAGATGAAGCTGCACCCGCCGGAGAAGCGGGAGGTGGTCTTCCAGGTGCGGGAGCCGCTGGAGAATGCGTGTACGGCGTGTTACAATATTAGCCGGTATGGGGATCGGTTTTTGATGTATTACCGGGGATTCTATCCGCTCGGGGAGACATACGGGGACGCGGCGAACAGCCAGACGACCGGTCTGCTGGTGAGCGAGGACGGGGTAAACTTCGAGCGGCCGGTGCTGGGGTTGGTGGAGTTCGAGGGGTCGAAGGAGAACAATATCGTCTTCAGGGGGTACGAGGCGCACAACTTCTGCGTCTTCAGGGACGACAATCCGGCGGCGCTAGAGGAGCAGCGGTTCAAGGCGGTGGGGGGCGGGTCGCGGGACAACCTGCACGGGTTTTGTTCGCCGGACGGGGTGCACTGGGAGCGGATTCAGGAGGGGCCGCTGAAGGTGACCGGAGCGTTCGACTCGGTGAACGTTCCGCTGTGGGATCCGCACGCCGGGTGCTACCGGCTGTTCAGTCGGTATTTCGACGAGAGTCCGGGTGCGCGGGTGCGGGCGATTCAGAGCTGTAGTTCGGAGGATTTCATCCACTGGACCGAGCCGGTGGCGCACGTGTACGAAGAGGGGGTGACGCTGGAGCACTTCTACACGAATGCGACCTCTCCCTGTCCGGGGGCGGAGCACATTCTGGTGTCGTTTCCGATGCGCTTTCTGCCGGAGCGGGAGCGGGATACGGAGGGGATGGACTATCCGGGTAAGGGGTTGTCGGACGGAGTGTTTATCAGCAGTCGAGACGGGGTGCACTGGGACCGGACGTTTATGGAGGGCTGGCTGCGGCCCGGGCGGGACCGGAAGAACTGGACGCACCGGAGTAGCACGCCGGCGGTGGGGATTGTGGAGACGGGGGAGGAATGGTCGATGTATGCGGCGGAGCACTACGGATGGTCGACCAACCGGCTGCGGCGGCTGGCGATGCGGCCGCACGGCTTCGCGTCGGTGAGTGCCGGGCGGGCCGGAGGTACGTTGCTGACTCGGCCGCTGATCTTTTCGGGGGAGAGGCTGCGACTGAACTACGCGACATCGGCGGCGGGATCGGTAAAGGTGGAGGTGCGGGATGAGGAGGGGATGCCGATCGAGGGGTTTGGGTTTGGCGATGTGGCGGCGCTGTTCGGGGATGAACTGGACGAGGTGGTGATGTGGGAAGGGGGGGCGCTTTCGGGATTGGCCGGGAAGAGGGTGCGGTTCTGCTTTGCGCTGGAGGATGCGGATTTGTTCGCGCTACGGGTGGAGGGATAGGGCGGGAAAGGGAAGCTTGATCCGACCATTCGCCACGCCTATATTGCCCGAGTCCATTTCGGGCGAGATGGACGTGCGGATTTCATCAATCAATGGGTTCAATACTATGAGCGATAGACCGAATATCCTCTTCATCTGCGTGGACCAGTGGCGGGCGGACTGTCTGGCGTTTGCCGGACATCCGGTGGTGGAGACGCCACATCTGGACCGACTGGCGCAGGGCGGATTCCACTTTTCGCAGGCGTACTCGGCGACGCCGACGTGCGTGCCGGCCAGGGCGGCGATCTTTACCGGGCTGGACCAGCGGCACCACGGATTTGTGGGATACCACGACGGGTTGGATTGGAAGTACGAGGTGACCATGCCCGGGCTGTTGGCGGAGGCGGGGTATCACACGCAGTGCGTTGGCAAGATGCACGTGCATCCGCCGCGGAATTTGATGGGGTTTCACAATGTGGTGCTGCACGACGGGTATCTGCACCGGCAGCGAGGGAAGCGGGACGAGTACGGGCTGTATGACGATTACACGCCCTGGCTGCGGGAAAAGATGGGGCGGCAGGATGTGGACTATATCGATACGGGGGTGGGCTGCAACGGTTACGTGGCGCGGCCGTGGATCTACGACGAGATGCTGCATCCGACCAGCTGGGTGACGACGCAGGGGATCGACTTTTTGCGAAGGCGGGATCCGAGCAAGCCGTTCTTTTTGACGCTGTCGTATCATCGGCCGCATCCGCCGCTGGACCCGCCCGGTCACTATCTGGAGCGGTATATGAGCAAGGAGCTGCCGGATTTGCCGGTGGGGGACTGGGTCGACTTTGGGCTGCCGCCCGGCGGGCACGACAGTCCGGTGCCGCACGACCAGGCGCAGATGGATCTGGCGCGGCGAGCGTACTACGCGCAGATCACCCATATCGACCACCAGATCAACCGGATGATCATGGGGCTGTTCGAGGCGGGGGTGTGGGATAACACGGCGGTGCTGTTTGTGGCGGACCACGGGGATATGCTCTACGACCACAACCAGATCGCCAAGGCGCAGCCGTTCGACGGGTCGGCGCGGGTGCCGTGGCTGCTGCGGCTGCCGCCGAACAATCCGTGGGCGGGTGGGCAGCGGGTGGCGACGGTGGAGCGGGTGGTGGAGCTGCGCGATATTCTGCCGACGTTCTGCGAGTTGGGGGGGATTGAGGTGCCGGAGATGGTGGATGGGAAGAGCGTGCTGCCGCTGTGCGAGGGGGAGGAGAAAGGCTGGCGGGAGTACATCCACGGGGAGCACACCTCGGGAGAGCGCTCGAATCAGTGGCTGACGGATGGACGGGAGAAGTACATCTGGTATACGCAGACGGGCAGGGAGCTGTTGTTCAATTTGGTGTCCGATCCGACGGAGTTGCACGATTTGTCAAAAAAGAAAGCGAAGCAGACGGCGAGCTGGCGCAAGCGATTGGTACAGGCGCTGGAGGGGAGGGAGGAGGAGTTCGTACGGGACGGCGAGCTGGTGATAGGTCGGCCGCAGAATCCAACGCTGTCGGAGCCGGGGACGTACGGGGAGCGCTGAGCGGAGATGGTCGCCGCGCGGAAGCGGAAAGGGGAACGCCGGTGGCTGCGGCTACGGACGCTCTTTGTCCTGTGCATTCTTCTGTATCCCTGGATCAACGACGGGATCGATCTGGTGCGGGGAGAGTGGGAGGAATACGAGCTGAGGCGGGAGTGGCCGGAATTTGCAGAGGTGTATCTGCAGGGGAGGGATCTGCTGAGGGAGGATGCGCCGGGGAAGGCGCTGCCGTTTTTTGAGCAGGCGGTGACGCTGGGGGAGAAGCGGCCGGGTTTCCGGGGTGGGCTTCTGGCGCGGACGTATGCCGTGAAGGCAGAGGCTCATCTGCAGCTGTGGCAGCATATCGATGCGGAGGTGGCGCTGCAGAAGGCGATGGCGGGGGCCACGCCGAAGCAGCAGCAGGCGTTTCGCAGCCGGCTGTCGCAGGTGCAGAAGGTGATCGAGCAGAACGAGAAGGAGCGGACGGACCGGACCGAGTACGTGGCGTCCCCTGGACTGGGACCGTCGGGACGACTGCGCGGGCGGGTGGTGATTGCGTATGTGTTTATCGACGACGGGAAGGAGAGCCGCTGGTCGAAGCGGAATCGGCAGGCGGTGCTGGGGAGTATGGACAGGGTGGAGAAGTGGTATGGGCAGTGGGCGGAGCGGTACGGAGGAGAGGGATTGGAGTTTGTGCGGCGGGTGTTTGTGTACGACAGGGACCCGCTGTTGCGCAACGCCTTTGAGGAGTTGATCAACCGGGACGTGCAGACCGGGTACGATCTGGCGGAGCGGATGGTGGAGCTGGAGGGGGCGGAGACGGTCAACGGTTTTCTCGAGCGGCTGCGGGTAGAGGAGAGGGCGGATCAGGTGGTGCTGCTGCTGCATGTCAACAAGCAGTCGCGCTCGTACGCCCTGCGCTGCAGCTACGGATGTTGGTCGGAGGCGGAGTACGCCTTTTTGTTCCAGACGAACAGCTTCAACGACTGGGACGCGCTTTTGTACGCGCAGGCGCACGAGGGGTTGCATCTGTTCGGCGCGGATGATTTGTACAATATAGACAAGGCGCGCGACTACGCGGTGCGGGATATCATGAACCATTTGCCGCGCTATCTGTTCGAGGCGCGGATCGATTCGATTACGGCGTACGCCATCGGCTGGCTGGCCGATCAGCCGGAGGCGCCGTTTCCCATTGAAGATGCAGGAGGAAGTCCATGATCGAGGTGACTCGTTTCGAGCAGACGCTGACCTTTTTGGGGCTGAACCTGGCGTATGCGGTCGTGTCGCTGATGGTCAGCGTGGTGGCGCTGATTTTGATCGACAGGTATTTGTTTACGCGGATCGATTTTATTGAGGAGATCAAGGGGGGGAATGTGGCGGCGTCTATTTTTTACAGCGTGATTTTGTTGTTTGTGGGGCTGGTGGTAGCTACGGCGTTGAACTGATAAAAACTGCAACCTAAGGAGATCTGTCATGGCTGATGAATTGCTCGTCTATGTTGGGACGTATACTCGGCGCGGTAGCGAGGGGGTATACGTGTACCGTCTGGATATGGGGACTGGAGCGCTGATGCAGGTCGGTGCGGGTGCGGGGGTGGAGAATCCGTCTTTTCTGGCGATTGCGCCGGATAAGAAGCATCTGTATGCGGTGGGGGAGGTGGGGGAGTTCAACGGCAAGGAGAGCGGTGCGGTGGGCGCGTTTGCGATCGATCAGGAGAGCGGGGAGCTGACGTTTTTGAATCAGCAGGCGTCGGAGGGAAACGGTCCTTGTCACATCAGCATAGATCAGAACGGGAAGTACGCGCTGGTGGCGAACTACGGTGGGGGAAGCGTATCCATTCTGCCGATCCAGGAAGACGGGAGCCTGGGAGAGGCGTCGGACTTCGTGCAGCACGAGGGGGGGAGCGTGGATGAGGGTCGGCAGAAGGGGCCACACGCCCATTCGATCAACGTCGATCCGACCAATCAGTTCGCCTTTGCGGCGGACTTGGGGCTGGATCAGGTGCTGTGCTACAGGATCGAAGGTGGCAAGTTGCCGCCCAACGAGCCGCCGTTTACCGCAGTAGCGGGGGGTGAGGGGCCGCGGCACTTCGACTTCCATCCGAGCGGGAAATTCGCCTATCTGATCACCGAGATGGGGAACAAGGTGGTGGCGTTCAACTACGATTCGGCAAAGGGAACGCTGGAGGAGATCCAGATGATTTCGACACTGCCGGAGGGGTGGGAGGGGACCAGCTACTGCGCCGACGTGCACGTGTCGCCGGACGGGAGATTTCTGTATGGGTCGAACCGGGGGCACGACAGCATCGCCATCTACGCGATCGACCAGGCGACGGGGATGCTCAGTCTGGTGGACATAGCGCCGTGCGGGGGGAAGAATCCGCGCGGCTTTGGGATCGATCCGAGCGGGACGTTTCTGTTGGCGGGGGGGCAGGACACGGACAATATCACGATCTTCCGGATCGACGCGGAGAGCGGCAGGATCGAGCCGACGGGGGAGGTGTCGGTGCCGATGCCGGTGTGCGTGAAGATGGTGGAACTGTAGGGAGTTGTCGCGCGGAATTTCGATTCCGCGCGGAGACAGATGATTTGAACAAAGGAGGGCGTCCGGTCGATCGACCGGACGCCCTCTTCGCATCTTTCGCAGTTCCGGGGACTACATCGGTCTGACGGGGACGCAGATGTCGACGATGTGTTTTTTCTCCGGGTGCTCTTCGTGGTTGTTGTGGCAGAGTTCGTAGCAAGGGCGGTCGTCCGGCTGGTACCCGCTTTCGGGAAACCAGCCGCCCATGACCATGTCCCAGGCTTCCTGGAACTGGGCGTCGGTGATTTCGAAATGGGCGACGGCGAACTGGCCGCCCGGCACGGTCATCTCGCCGATTTCTCCTTCCACCGGCGTATCTTCGGGGACGGTGACGCAGGCGCTGGAGCGGAGCTTTGCCTGTTCGGTGACCTTGGGGTCGTCGTGGTATACGCCCAGGGTCTTGATGTACTGGTTGAGGGTTTCTCCCACCATGGCGGAGAAGATGCGGTGGAAGTGGAAGCGGGAGAAGTGGGCGATGTGAGACAGAGTCTCCAGAGACAGATCGTCGGCCAGGTGGTTTTGAATGTGGTCGATGACGCAGTTGATACGGGCGGTGTACTCTTCGCGTAGCTGCTGTCGCTTGTGGATATCTGTCATTTGCGCGTCAATTTCCAGACGTCGCTCTCCATGTTGTTGCCGGCGACGATCCACAGGCCGTCGTCGAAGACGAAGAGGCTGGCGGCGTGGCGGACTGCCCAGGGGGTGTCCGGGAGCTCTTCCCAGTGGACGCCGTCGGCGGAGTGCCAGACGTCGTTGCGATTGGTTTCGTTCCACCCCTCCAGGATCCACAGTCTGTCATCGAAGACGGCGACGTCGTGATACTGCCGGGGTGTCCAGTCGGCGCGTTCGAGGTGGCATTCCCAGGTGACGCCGTTGGCGGAGGACCAGATGTCGCTGCGGAAGATGCGCTGTGGCGAGGCGGGGGTGTCGTAGAGGCCACCGCCCAGGATCCAGATTCGGTCCTGGAAAACGGCGCTGCCGCCGATCATGCCGCGGGGAGACCAGTGAGGGGTTTCGGGGATCACCTGATTCCAGTGGAGGCCGTCGGATGATTTCCAGATGTCGTCACAGAAATGCTCCTCGGCAGGGGCGAACTGGGGCAGGGTCTGGCCGCCCATGAGCCAGATCTCGTTCTGGAAGGGGACGGTGTAGTGCAGGGCTCGCGGAGCCCAGGGGATCTGATTATCCTGAGCGACTCGCGTCCACTTTTTTCCATCTGCTGAATTCCAGACGTCGCACTGGTAGTAGCCCTGGATCGGGTCGCCGCCGACGATCCACATTTTGCCGTCGTGGACGGCGTAGCCGGCGGTGTGGCGGCCCTCCCAGTCGGTATTTGGATCGAACTCTCCCGTGCCGAAGCTGTTCGGTTTTTCGAGCGTCCAGTCGGCACCATCGGTGGAACTCCAGACGTCGTTGGTGCAGGTTTTTGGGAAGTGCTGTTTGTCGCCGGGGTTCCAGCCACCCAGGAACCACATCTTGTCGTCGAAAACCAGGGCGCCAGCGCCGTCGCGGGGGGCAAAGGGCGCTTTTGCGGTTATCTGAGTCCAGGTGTACATAGGAGCCTCTCAGTGGGATTATTTACATAATATTATTAAGTTAATAATGCGGTCGATTGCATAACGTTATTTCGATCTATTTTTTTGGGGCGCATCTCCGAGTAAAATGCGCTTCGTTTGGTGTTTTAGTCCAGCCGACAAGACGTCCGCTCACATGAAGCGCAGGCCGCGCTGATTGCGCAGGGAGCGGTCGGGCATCGGGGTGTACTGGGCGTCCGGCAGACCGACGAGCCGGCCGTCGCGGAGCCAGTCCAGGTCCTCGCCGTAGAGTTCGGAGATCAGCAGCTGCGAGAGGCGTTCCAGGTCCTCGGCGTGGGTTGGATTGGGGGCCAGGTCGTGGCACTCGCGGGGATCGCTGGCGATGTTGAAGAGCTGGAAGCGGTTGCCCACCGGGTAGTAGATCAGCTTGTACTGGTCGGCGCGAATCATGCGCATGGCGGTCTGACCGACGCCGTGCTCGCCGTAGAGGTGGTCGCGGCGCTGCGGTTGAATCAAGGAGATCCGATCGACCTGATCGGGGATGTCGATGTCGGCCAGATCGAGGAGGGTGGGCATGATATCGCCGAATTCGGCGAGGCGATCGTCGTGGGTGCCGGGCTGTATGCGGTCGTCGTTTTTGGCGGGGACGACGATGAGCGGGATGCCGGCGGACATCTCGTAGAACGGGGTCATGCACCACAGGCCGTGCTCGCCGACCATGTGGCCGTGGTCCGAGGTGAAGAGGATGATGGTGTCGTCGAGCAGGTCGGCTTCGCGCAGGTAGCCGATCACCAGGCGGATCTGGTGATCGATCTGGGTGAGGGTGGCATAGAAGGCGCGGCGGGCGAGGTCGATTTCGTGCCGGCTGCCGCGCACCAGGGCCATGCCGTCCGGGTTGCTGCGGCACTGGATGTGGAAGGGGAGGTCGTCGAAGCTGCGCGACCAGTCGCCGGTGGCCGGCTCGTCGAGATCGACGTCCCGGTAGAGGTCCACATACGCCTGCAGGGGAGTGAGCGGCGGATGCGGTGCGGAGAAGGAGAGATACCAGAAACCGGGCTTGCTCGGGTCGCGACGGCGGATGAATTTGCAGATTTCGCGGGTTGCCCAGTTGATCGGGTGGCAGTGCTCGGGCAGGTGCCAGGCGCGGGTGACGAACTCGTTCTGGGTCATGCCGGAGGCGTATTCCTGGCCGGGGTAACCCTGCTCCATGAGGAACAGCTCGTAGTCGTCGGCGTCGCCGTCGGGCGTGTCCTTGAACTGGTGGCGGCCCTGGTCGTCGACGAGCAGGTCGTCGAAGCCGATCCGGTTGCGCTGCGGGTACACGTGCGTCTTGCCGACGCCGTACGCCTGGTATCCGGCGTCGCGAAAGCACTGGGCCAGGGTCTGCGCCTCGGGAAAGGCGACCCCCTCCTGGTAGTCGCGCAGGCCGTTGGCGCGCGCGCTCATGCCGGTCATCAGCTGGCGGCGGGCCGGGATGCAGGAGGGGCAGGAGGAATAGGCGTTGGTGTAGAGGGCGCCGCAGCGGGCGAGCTGGTCGAGGGTGGGGGTCATGACCACGGGATGGCCGGCGCAGCGGAGCAGAGGGGCGCCCCAATGGTCGGTGCAGATGAGGAGGACGTTCGGTTTGTCGGGTTTGGTGGGCATGGTGGTTTCCTCCTTTTTGCCGCGTCGCGATCGAGGTCTCTGTTGGCGCGGATGCCGATCGCGGGCCAATGGGAACGGCGACTATACGGGAACTCGGGATTTATCCGGCGATGGCCATCTCGGCGATTCTCTTCCTGTAGTAGAGGTAGTTTTCCCAGGGAACATCGGGTGGGATCTGGTGGTCGGCCATGGGGATGTAGCCCCCTTTGGCCAACATCGGCGGAATCCGTTTGTCGAGCTCGGCATCGATCCGCTCGCGGGTGGTGGCCAGTTCCTTTTTGTCGATACCGCCGAGGATCTGGAGGTCGGGATAACTCTCGCGGATCTGTGCGATATCCATACCGGCCTGGACTTCGAAGGGATAGATGCCGGTGACGCCGCCCTCCAGGAAGAGGGGGATGAGCTGGCGGCAGTCGCCGTCGGTATCGACGAGGATGGTGTCGACGTCGTGGCTGCGGACGACGTCGGTGACTTTGCGATAGGCGGGGAGCATGAATTCGCGGAAGAGGGCCGGGCTGATGAGGGGGCCGTTTTTGAAGGACATGTCCTCCCATATGTGGACGCAGTCGACTTTTACCTGGGAGAGAATGCGGTCGTACAGGGTGGCCCAGAGGTCGGCCAGGTGGTCGATGATGGCGCGCACCAGCTCCGGTTTATCCAGGAAGCCGATGAGCAGGGCGACCTCGCCCATCAGGTAACGCGGGGCGCCGAAAAAGCCACAGGGATGGCCGCCGATGGCGACGACGCCGTCGTAGGCGTTGAGCATTTCGACCTGGGCGTTCCAATCGGCGGGGAAGCGATCCAGGGTGTCGGGATTGAGGCGCTCGGCGGCCAGGCGTTCGAAGTCGTCCCTATCCTCGATCGGCCAGGAGAGGAAGTGGGGGATGCTGTTGCGCGCCTTGGGGGTCTGTTTGACGATGCCGAGGGCATCGCGCAGGGTCGCCTGGTCGTCGGTCTCTTCGTACACCTCTTCCTCGAAAACGGGGCAGAGGTAGAGTTCGACCGGGACGCGCAGACTCGGTTTGTCGAGGAGGGCGTTGTCGCGCACGTCGTGGCAGATGCGGTCGCCCGGAGCGATGGGGGTGGCCGGTCCGCGGACGGTGTCGCCGTATTCCGGGTCTCCCTGGACGTCGTGGCGGCGGGGCATTCCCTCTGCATACCAGCGGTCGACGGTGCCGCCCCAGAATCCCTGTTCCCAGTAGGGAACGCGGTCGCAGGGCTCGAAGTTCATGACCGCGTGAAAGCGTTCCTTGTCGTTCATAGACCGAAATCCTTTAGAAAGTGAGACTCTCTGAAGGGTGGGGAATGGGGGAGATAATGTCAAGCGGTGGGATGTCAAAAGGAGCTTCAGAATGATGTCGTGCGGGGATATACGGACTTCAGCAGAGATTGGGCCTGGTTCTTGAGGTTTCCGAGGTAGGGCTGGGGGGGATACGAGAAAACCCGGACAGGCGAGTCAAAAAGGGCCCCACCCCATTTTGATTTGCCGCCTGTCCGGGTTCTGTCGCGTTGTGTTTCGCCTACTTGCTACTTAGGCGAGCTGTCCTTACTTCAGCAGCAGCATGCGCCGCATCTGGGTGTAGGCAACGGTCTGCAAGCGGTAGAAATAGACCCCACTCGATACCTGCCGACCGCTCTCGCTCAGACCGCTCCAGACAGCCCGATGCGATCCGGCCGGCAGATGTCCGGCCACCAGCGTCTGCACTTGCTGACCCAGCACGTCGAAAACTTCCAACCGCGCCTGACCAGCCTGCGCCAGATCAAAGTGGATGGTCGTCTCCGGGTTGAACGGGTTGGGATAGTTCCCCTGGAGACGCGTTGTCACCGGGGCTAACAGAGCAGTGCTAATCTCTACCCGTGCTTCTATCCGACCGTCGTTGAACTCGGCCCGCCGCACCTGCGCCCGGCTCAGATCGGCTCCGTACAGACGCAGCAGTTCACCGGACCCGGAGATTCCCTGCGCACCGGCCAGCACCACCCGCAGACTATTGCCATGGGACTGCGAGGCGATCAGATACCCGCCCAGCTCCGGCGCCAACTCGACTCGCTCGACGCCGGTCAGCAGCAGATCGCCCGACAGCAGGTCAGCTCGTTGGTCGGCTACCAGACGCACATACCCCTCGCCCTCTTCCAACGTCAGCAATCGCGTTGCCACTACGCCCTTGGGCGAGGAGGAGGCCGTTGGCTGCGGATTGTTGTCCGCCGGCGCCGTCTGCACCGGGAAGATCGAGATCAGACCGACCCGCTTTTGCAGGACCAGACTGGCGTCGTAGGGCGTGATCTTCCCCTGCACCGGATCGAAGGCCAGCAGATCCACATTGGCACTGAGGGAATCGAGGCCGTTCAGAAAGGGGCTCAACGAGTGCAGGAGCACCTGCGCCGCGTCGAACGCCTGTACCTGGCCGTTGGCGTCGGCATCGCCGAACGGATCGACCACGGTGTCGGTACCGCTGCGGTCGACCTGATCGCCCACCGCCGTGACCACGTCGTCGTAAGTGGCGGTCAAGACATCCACTTTCTGGGCGTTGATGGTGCCGTCGTCGTTGGTGCCGGCGCCGGCACCGGCCGTCGAAGCCAGGCTGCCGAAGAAGACGTCGTCGTCGGCATCGACTTCGTTCAGCGTCACGGTCTCGCTCTCGCCGTTGGTGCTGGTGACCACCACCTGTGCGGTCTCGGTAGCACCCGGATCGGTGTTCAGATCGGCGTCGACGACTTTGAGGTAGATGGTATCGCCCGGCTGCGTGGCATGGGTGATCTGCACGGTGCCGTCGGTGCCGCCGATCGCCGTGCTCTGGGTGGTGCGCGGCGTCGGTCCGGCTCCGGCCGCGTCCAGCGCGTCGGAGTAGCTGAACTCGATTATTTCGCCGGCCTGCGCCTGCAGAATATTATCTGCAATGGCCGCTGTGCCGAACTCCGTCGGCACGACGAAGGAGAAGGTGCCGGCCGTAGTGCCGTCTTCGTTGAGAGTCAGGTTGACCACGTCACCGGTGGTCTGATTGGTAGCCGTGACGCTGACCGTGTTGCTGCCGGGATTGCCGTCCAGATCGGCGTCCAGATCGGTCACCGTCACCGTCAGATCCTCGCGCGGGATGAAGGTCGGCGGCGCGCTGGAGATGCTGCCGTCGTTACCCACCAGCGTCACCAGTCCATCGACTGTGATATTGGGTGGATCGCCGGCATTGAGCAGCACGTGGGTCAACGCCAGCGCCGAGGAGGCCGGCACCCGCACGTCGTTGACCGTGAAGCGGAGGTTGATCAGCGTCTGCGCCCCGGTGGCGCTCGACTGGTCGGTGGCCAGGGCGATCTTGAGCGTTTTCAGCGTGCCAGCGCCCAGCTCGGTGTTGGTCTGCACGCTCCAGCCCTGACTAAGCGTCCCAGTGCTGCTGGTCGCCGGCGAGAACACGGTCAACAGCGCCGAGTCGTATTCGACGAACAGTTCGGCCGAAATGATATCGGTGGCATCACTGAGGGTGATCGGCAGGGTCAGCGCTTCATTGTAAGTCGCCGTCACGGTCGGCGCCGTTACGGTGACTCCGGCGTGACTAAAGCTGACGTCGATGGTGTGATCCGACTGCACATTGGAGAAGGTATAGCTGCTGACCGCCCCAACCGAGGCGCCGTCGACCAGCACATCGTCTATTTGATAGCCGGAGTCGGGCGTAATGTTGTAGATCTGACCGCCATTGAAATCGACCGTGGTTTTTCCCGAAGGAGAGATACTTCCATTGGCTCCGGCCGTGGCTTCTATTTCAAAGAATACCAGATCCCGCACTTCGCTTTCGCTGAGGGCGCGGCCGTATATGCGGACATCGTCGATATCGCCTCGCACGGCGTTGTTGCCGTTGACTGTGTTCGGCGCCTGGATCCAGGCGCCTATGCCCAGATCGGCAATGCTGTTTGTTATGGTTATAGGAGTATCAGTGCGCTGGGCTACTTCCACGCCATTCACATAGATTCGCCGCGTGCCCGTGGACTGGTCGTAGACGCTGGCTATGTGATTCCAGGCGTTGATCGCAATTACGCCAGGCGGCGAAGAGAAAGTGTGGAGTGAACCATTCCCCTGGTTTGCAGCATCCGAGATACCGAAAACGAGGTTACGGCCCGCTTGCATATAGAGACCATAAGCCCGCTGGTTCGCCCACGCTCCCGAATCGCCCCACTTTTTAATGAAAGGTTGATAGGTGTCCTGCGTTGGTTTTACCCACGCAGCCAGCGTCAGGCTGCCGGTGGGATTGAGGTCGGGCGCACTGGGAACGCTCACGTAAGCATTGTTATCCAGGCTGAAGGCCTGGCCGATTCTGCCTGGGGCAAAGGCGACGCCGTTGACTTCCACGCCGTTGTTGGCGCCGACGCTGTCATTGGCATTGCCGTCGGCTCGCCACTCGCTTATGGGTCCCTGAATCGGCGACACAGCTTCCACTTTGACAATCTGATTGCCAAGATGGGAAGCCGAATAGAGATTCCCCTGACCATCCAGGGTCACGCCGGTGGGACTATTCATGAGATACTGCGCGATAAAGCTGCCAGCGGTCGGATCGTACTTGACCACGCGGTTGTTGGCATAATCGCCGATGTAGACGTCTCCCTGTGAGTCTACGACTACGCCACGGGGAGAACTCAAGCCACCGAGTATCGTTTCCGTCGAGATGGTATTGGCGACCAGATCTACCTTGCGCAGACTGTTGTTTCCGGTGTCGGCGATGTAGAGAAGAGTTCCCTGTGCATTCACGGCCACACCAAAAGGTCCGCTCAATCGGCCGGGCAAGGGACCGTCAACTATCCCATTCGTGCCATCGCCGACCACCGTGGTGATAATCCCGGTGGGATCCACCTTGCGAATGGTGCTGTTTCCCTGATTGGTGAAGTAGAGGTTTCCAAGTCTGTCAAAGGAAATGCCATAGGGCTGGTCTATCTCAGCAACTGTAGCCTGCCCTCCATCTCCCGAAGACCCCTGTGTCCCCGTGCCGACCACTGTGGTGATAATGCCGGTGATCAGATCCACTTTGCGAATGCGGCTATTTCCCACATCGCCGATGTAGAGATTCCCCTGTCTGTCTGTGGCTACGCCGTAGGGCAGACTCAGTTGAGCATTTATAGCCTGCCCTCCATCTCCCAAAGACCCCTGTATCCCCGTGCCGACCACCGTGTTAATAATGCCGGTGATCAGATCTACCTTGCGAATGCGCTGGTTGTTCACGTCGGCGATATAGAGATTCTTCCCGTCTACGGCCACGCCGTGCGGAAGGTGGAACAGGGTGCCCGTTCCCACCGGGCTTCCATCCCCACTAAACCCTGCCTGTCCTGTCCCTGGTCCCGCAAATACCGTGATATCTCCCGGTGCTGCTTCCGCCGGTCTCATTCCCAACGCCAACAGTGCGATGCCTGCCAGCACCAGCAGCGCGGGTCTTAGAAATGCGTTCGTTCTCGACACGATGTTCCTCCTTGCGGGTGCGATAACCGCGATAAAATGACAAAATGACGAAAGGTCTTTATTCCCGTGGGGCACAGAGCGATTACTATCGCGGAGACTGCACTCGCAAGAACCGGGCCAGAGAACGGTTTGTTCTTGTAACTGACTAATAAACAGGAATTAATAGAAAGAGATGTGGAAATATACAGCAGGTGAGAGGTGTAACGTGGTTATTGCACCTGCAATGTTAATGTTACAGGTGCAGTGTAATGCGGGTATTACAAGTCGGTCGTTCCGTCTTTCAAGCGCTCCAGTATTCGATAGAGGCGGGGGCGATTGGTGCCCAGCAGCCGCGCTGCGGCCGATACGTTGTCGTCGCTTTGCGCCAGGGCGCGGCGCAACACCTCTTCTTCAGCCCACGCTGCGGCGCGCTCCAGATCGAATGGCAGTTCGGACGATACTCCCGGCGCGACCGGTGCGGTACTGGCGGCCTCTGTCGGCTGACCTAACTCCAGGTGCTCGCGGCGAATCTCGGCTCCCCGGCTCTTGATCAGCGCTCGTTCGACCAGGTTTTTCAGTTCGCGCACATTGCCCGGGAAGTCGTAGGTCATCAACACTTCCAGCACTGCTTCGTCGAGCGCCGGCGGTTCCCGGTTCATCTCTCCGGCCAGCAGGCGCAGAAAGTGTCCGGCCAGCAGCGGGATATCCTCCCGGCGGTGGCGCAGCGGCGGCAGCGCCACCGAGTACTGCGCCAGCCGAAAGTAGAGATCCCGGCGCAGGCGCTCCGGGGATGGATCGGCGGCGGTGGCGGCCACCACGCGCACGTCGGCGGTGCGCTCCTGGCGGGCGCCCAGCGGCCGGTAGCGACTGTCCTCCAGGGTGCGCAGCAGCTTGGGCTGCAAATCGACCGGCATATCGCCGATTTCGTCGAGAAAGAGGGTGCCTCCTTCGGCCAGGGCGAAGTATCCCTCCCGGTCGTCGTCGGCGCCGGTGAAGGCCCCCTTGACGTGGCCGAAGAAGAGGGCGTCGGCCAGGTCGCGCGGGATGGCCGAGCAGTTGACCGGTACGAACGGCCCCTCGCTCCGGGGACCGCCGAAGTGGATGGCGCGGGCGACCAGTTCCTTGCCGGTGCCGCTCTCTCCGGTGATCAGCACCGAGATGGCGTGGGCTTCGCTCAACAGGTCGATCTCTTCCAGCACGGCCTTCATCGAGGGGCTCTGGCCGACAAAACCCGAAAGACCCCAGCGCTCGTTCTCCTGCCGGGCGTAGTTGGATACCCGACGGTTGAGCTGCCGGCGCCGGCCGATCTCCTCTTCGAGCTGCCGGTTTTTTTCTTCGAGCTGCCGGTTGTTCTCTTCGAGCTGCCGCTGCAGGCGCACCCGTTCCAGATGCAGCTCGACCCGGAGCAGCACCTCTTCGCGGCGGAACGGCTTGGTGATGTAGTCGGCTCCCCCGGCGGCAAAGCCGGTGGCCAGATGCTCCACCTCGTCGAGGGCGGTGAGAAAGATGACGGGGATCGCCCGCGTCATCTCCTCCTGCTTGAGCTTGCGACAGGTCTCGAATCCATCCATACCCGGCAGGAGCACGTCGAGCAGGATCAGCTCGGGCACCTGGCTCAGAGCGGTCCGCAGGGCGCGCTCCCCGGTGGTGGCCACCAGCACCTCGTCGCAGCCGGCGCTTTCCAGGGCCTGGCGGACCAGATCCAGATTTTCCGGCCGGTCGTCCACCACCAGCAGGCGGGCGCCGCGCAGCGCTTTCGATTCGTCAATCACGTTCGACCTCCTCCAGCAAGTTCAACAGGGCATCCATATCGTACTGGCGCAGATGCTGGCGCATGCGGACAGCCAAGCGCTGCTCTGCATCCCCTTCGGTTTCGAGCCGGTCCAGCAGTCCGCTGATCCGGGTGGCGCTCTGCGCCTCGATCGCCTGGCGCAGCGGTTGGGCCAGATCGGCAGGTAGCGCCAGCGGTCCTTCCTCCGGTGTCTCGCTCGCGGTTGGCGCAGTCTCTTCTTCCAGCACAACTTCGAGCAACTGCTCCAGGCAGGCGGCGATCTCTTCACTGCGATACGGCTTGCCGACAAAGGCGTCGAAGCCCATCTGGAGGAAATAGTCGGCCCCGTAGCCCAGCACTGAGGCAGTGACCGCTACTACCTTGCCCGTGGTGCCCTGCCGGCGCAGGCGCGACAGGGTTTCCCGCCCGTTCATATTCGGCATGCGGAAGTCGAGAAAGACGATGTCGGGTGGTTGCCGTTCGGCCTGAAGCAGGGCTTCGGTGCCGCTGGCCGCCTGCTCGGTCGCAACTCCGAGCTGGTGCAATACCTGGATGAGAATGTCGCGGTTGGTCTCGATGTCGTCCACGACCAGGGCGTGCACCGTCTGTCCTTCAGCCAGCCGCATACGGCGCGCCGATTGGCGGCTGCGCTCCTGGCCGACCGGAGCCGGAGGGAGCCGCAGCGAAAAGAAGAAACGCGACCCCGATTTGGGTGTCGAATCGACCTGCAACTGGCCGTCCATCAGCTCCACATATTGACGGGCGATGGCCAGCCCCAGACCGGTGCCCGTTTGCGAATCCGTCTCCTCGGGGCGGGCAAAGGGGGCGAAGATCTCCTCGTGCTGCTCGGGATCGATGCCGATGCCGGTATCGACCACGGCGAACTGGTAGCGATCCTCGGCGGCCGGAGTCAGCTCCAGCGCGACCCGTCCTTCCCGGGTGAACTTGACGGCATTGCCCAGCAGATTGACCAGCACCTGGCGGAGTTTCTTTTCGTCGCCGCGCACCCAGGTCGGTTCGGTGGGACAGACGATCTGCCAGGACAGGCCCTGCTGCTGACAGCGCAGTTCGAACAAGGTTCCCAGTCCCTGCACCAGGGCGCCCAGATCGAAATCGCCTTCATTGAGTTCGAGGCGCCCCGACTCGATGCGCGCCAGATCGAGCACTTCGTTGATCAATCCCAGCAGGTGCTCGCCGCCGGTGTGAATGGCTTCGACGGCGCGCTGCTGTTCCGAAGACAGCTCGGTGCGGTCGAGGATTTGAGCGTAGCCCAGAATGGCGTTCATCGGGGTGCGGATCTCGTGACTCATGTTGGCCAAAAAGGTGCTTTTCGCCCGGTTGGCCGTCTCGGCCAGTTCGCGCGCCCGGCGCTCCTCGGCCAGCTGCGCCTCCCGCTGCTGGCGCGCCTGGCGCTGGGTGTAATAGCGCGCACTGGACAGCAGCGCCACCAGCGCCACCAGTCCGACACCTCCCCTGGTCAGCCAGTCGCTCCACAGGCGCCAGCGCCAGGCCTCGATGGGTGTCTGGTAGATGGCGCGAATCTCCGCCGCCGGGAGCGCCCGGTTGTGCATGGCGACTTCGTCGATCAGGCCGGAGAAAAAGAGGTTGCGCTGCGGATTGGCGCCCAGTAGCAGCGGAACGGGCACCGAAATATCCGCCACTTTGTCCGTCGTCTGGAGGGTATCGAGCCGGCCGTCGATGTAGAGCCTGGTCTCGACCCCCCGGCGCACCAGCGCCAGGTGGTGCCAGGTCCGGTCGGACAGCTTCTGCGCACTGCCAAAGCGGATGATCTGGTGGCCGCTGTTGAGTTCCACCTGCACGCGGCCGGCTGTATCGAGGAAGAGTTCCAGGGCCCGATCCTCTTCGCCACCCTTCATCACCAGCGATGGGTAATATCTGCCTTTCGCTCTGAGATATTCCTGATCGAAGTGTTTGGACAAAAGCGGCTCTACCGTTCCGCTGACACGATCGCGATACAGCCACAGTTCGATGGTGCAGTCACCGGCGCCGAAATTGCCGATGGAGGGGTTGAATTCGACATAGCTCTCCCGGCCGTCGAAGGCGAATGCCTGCCCCACCAGTCCGGAGGCAAATGCCATATCCTTTATCAGAAGCCCGTGGTTGCCGCCGCGGGTGTCCTCGGCCGTGCCTTCTCCCGGCCACCGCGCTTCGGCGCTGGCGCCGTAGAGGCGTTGGACCGCCATGTCGGTAAGGGCGCGGCGGTAGATAGAGACCTCGTCCATAAACCCCTTGAAGTGGGTACTGGCAATCGAGGCGGGTTCGGTATGCTGGACACCCAGGAGTAGATCGGTCGTGTCGCGAGTGAGGGTGATGGGGAAATCCTGGCGTCTGGCCACCTCTCTTCCGTTTGCGTAGAGGTGGCGGACGCCCCTGGTCTGGTCGTATACGGCGACCACGTGGTTCCAGACATTGCGCGTGAGGGCATTATTGGGCGATACAAAGTAGTGGAAGTCGCTGTCCGCCTGATGCGCATCGTCCGAGATGGCAAGACCGAGCACCTGGCCCGGCTCAATGGCCAATCGGTATTTCCTCCCCACGTTCGGCTTCCATTGGGAGAGGAGGACCTGCAATCGCTCATCGGTAGTCGGGAAGACCCACGCGGCCAGAGAAAAACTGCCGGTCAGATCGAGATCGGGCGCGTATTCCACGCGCATGAAATCATCCTCTCCGTCCAGGCTGAAAGCCCGCCCCTCGAGGCCCGAAGCAAAGGTCGTCCCTCCCAGCAACGTTGCGTGGTGCAGGCCCAGCGCATCCCTTCCATTCCCCTCTCCGGACCACAGTGCCAGCTGCGTGGGAGGGGAATGCAGGTCCAGGTGGAGGGTTTCGCCCGTCTGCAGCTGCACTTCCCGCTGCTGGCGACCTGCTCCTTCCAGCGGCGGGGAGTTCAAATTGCTCCACTGGAGTCTGGCATCTTCCAGATTGGCTTCCAGCAGATAGGTTCCTGTTGCGAAGACGGCCAGCGCATAGTGTCCGTCTTCGGTGGTTTTTATCTTCACCCGCTCTGTCTCTTCCGCGCTCAGGCCGATGACCGCATCTCTCAAGGGCACACCCACTTCGTCGCATACGACCCCTTCTATTACAGAAGGTGCAACGACCGCATCCGCTCCTGGAAAAGGCGACGTCACACAGCGAGCTCCGCCCAGAAGCTGTCCGTGGTGTTCCTGGAGCGATCCATCCCGTGCATCGCCGGCATCGAAGTTCCACAGCCCCACCAAACCGGCCTCATCTCCGCGCAACCGCCGCCGCATGGCTGAGCGGATCTGTTCACCGCTGCGCGCCGTCGACCAGACCCGAACCTCATCGAGCTGGCCGTGGAAATAGGTGTTCTCCTTCCAGTTGGATTTACCCAAATAATTGTCTCCGCCCAACTCAATGGCCGCGAAACTGCCTTCAAAACCATTCTGCCCCACCAGCACGCCGTTGAGATAAAGACGCATGCCGCCCCGGCCGGAGACGGCGGCCATGTGGCACCACTGATCCAGGGGCAGGTCCACGGCCAGCCGCATGAGATGCAACGCATCGACCTCGCCGGTATAGATAAAAAACTGGAGCAGCGAAGAGGACTCCCAGTTGTTAACCCCCATGCTGCGCCACTGATTATCGGCCCCAAAAGAGAACCATTGGGAGAAGTAGTTCCAGTCCTCCCACTTGACCCAGGCTTCGACAGTGGCCTCTTCGTACGCATCGAAGATCGAGCCGGGCAGGCGCACATAGCTGCTGTCGCCATCCAGCTCCAGCACCTGGTTTTGGGCCAGAGCCGGACCGTTTAGACACAGCAACAGCAGGAGTTTCAAGAGAATCAGATTCTCTACAATGTGAGCTCGATCTCGCCCCGCTCTTGTCATTTCAATCTTCATGCTTTCCCATCAGATCGTTCCATATTGCAATTCTCAGCCCTCGGAGGAGAGGAACGAATAGGCACGCTCCAGGGAACCACGGGCGTCGTCGGCGATGATTTCCCCATGGCCGACGGCGATCCGGTCGAACTCCCAGGAGAGGAGCTGGTCGATCGACTGGCGCATGGCAGTGCGATCCTTTATGAAGGACTTGAAAAAGCGGGAGACGGCGATGCGGCCGTAGGTGCCGAAGAGCCAGAAGAGGATACCGGAGACGAGGCTGAGGTCGCGCCCCAGGTTGAAGAGGAGGTCGGCGACGACGAGGGTGCGGCTCGATTTGTGGAGGAAGACGAACTCGTTGACTTTGGGCATACCCGCGACGAGGATCTGGTCGATTTCTCCGTCCCAGGCGTCGGGTGGGGAGTCGGTCAGGATTTCGTTGAAGGGGAGTTCGGGATGCTCCTCTTTGACGCCAGGGGCGCAGTGGAAGTGGGCCTCCGGATAGGCGGCGAAGTACTCGGGCCAGTGGCGGTCGTGGAAGGTGCTGGGGGCGATCAGGTGTTCTACCTCGCCCAGATCGGCGAGGGCGGTCAGGATTTCGGCGTCGAGGTGGACAGGGGAGTGGACCCACAGGCCGCCGGAGGGGAGGCGGACGACGATCATGCGGTGGTTGAACTGGACGACGCCGATCTTTTCGGGGCGGTCGAGTTCCCATATCCCTTCGGCGAGCGGGGTGAAGCCGTTTTCCATTAGTGCCCTGCTTCTGGAAATTTGCGTGCGGAATCTGCGGCGATGTCTACGATTTGAATTTACCGAGAGGGATTTCGATCGCAATGGGGCGTGGGTCGATAGTGAGGTGTGGGGGGTTGTTGCGACGGTTAGCGGAAATGTATGGAGAGGAGTGCTGCGTGCGGACGGCGACTCGACTCGGCCTCGGGGCCGCCGTCTCCCGGGGCGGAGCGTCGAGGAGGGTTTCGGACCAGGCTGAGGGGGCGGAGAGCTGAGGATAGGGTGGTGCGGCACGGGACGGTGGGCCTTCTGATTGATATCGGGGATGCCGGCAGCAGCGCTGATTCGTCTGGTCATGCGGTGGACAGGCCGGGACGGCCTCAAACAGGAGTCGCCGTCCTCCAGCAACCCCCGGACCCGCCTGCGGTTTCTCATGGGTCGGGGAGTCTGAAGAGCGGAAGTTACCTACTGCGGGCGGAAGGCCAGGGTCAGGAGGGAACGCGCGTCGGCGGTGAAGTCGATTCGATTTCGTTCGACGGAGAGTTCACTGAGTCGGCGCTCCAGACCGTCGCATATTTCGGCGCGGGTGTAGCCGACGGGGAGTCTGGCGGAGCCGACGACCGGGCGGTCGAGGACGTTCCACAGACGGAGGATCAGGCGCTTGCCATCTTCGGCGACCTTGAAGGCGGTGATTGGGCCGCCCGGAAAGTCGACGCCGAGTTTTTCCAGATCGGGGACGGTCGGTTTCTGGCCGGGGACCTGGAGGAAGGGCGGGGTGCCGAAACGCTGGGCTTCGCGGAAGGGGCGCAGGGGCTGCCAGCGGCCGGGGGCGAGGATCAGGCGGTAGCGGAAGGTCCACCGGCGCTGGCCGCCCTGGCCGAACTGGTGGTCGTTGCGGGTGAGGTTCATCAAGGGCATCGAGGCGATCTGGGCGGGGATGTGATCGTTGCGGATTCCAGAAGATTGGACGGCGTCCGGACCGAACTGGATCAGGGGGGCGTCGGGAGTGAGCAGGATTGCGCCGAAGCCGGAAATTGCAGCGGCGGCGTAGTTCTGAGCGGCGAAGAGGGAGGGATTGGCACCGGGCAGGTCGTCGCCTCCCTGGGATTGGGAACCGGCGGTCAGCACGGCGCCGGCGGTATCGTAGCGGTAGACGGGGTTCTGGAGGATCAGGGGGAAGCAGAACTGAATCGACTGAGTAGCGTCGTTCCAGCCGTCTTCTAGAGAATAGGTGATGTCGATCCAGGGGTGGGCGGCGTGGAAGAACCAGTGGGTGGAAAAACCGAAACCGTAGCGGTGGCCGCGGGTGCGGATTTCAATGCCGTTAATGCCGCGGTGGCAGGAGAGATCGTGAATCTCCGGCTTGGCAGGAACGTCGATCGCCTCGGGGAAGACACCTGTCGGCTTCTGGTCGGTGCGATAGAGGGTGTGGATGAATTCGCCCAGGGCGATGCCCCCTTTTTGCGGAATGAGTTCGCCGCGCTTTGAGGCGATCAGAGAAGTGACGGCACATCGCTTTGCGTCGAAGGTGACGCGCTGGCGGCGCCAGGTGAAGCGGAGTTTTTCGGGCCGCGGTTTTTTCAGATAAACCGGAGGGTTGTCGATTGCGGGAGCCAGGGAGCGGGCCAGATCCAGGGCGCGGGTGGCGGCTCCGGCGCGGACCCCGGCCGAGAGGGAGGCGCGAATGCGGTCGCAGCCGCCCATGTCGTGCTCGGCGAAGTCGAGGAGGGCGCGATAGGCTTCGTGTAATTCATCCAGGGCGCGGTCGTTTTCTTCCCCGTCCATCCTGTGCAAAGCCTGTGTCGCCTCCGCCAGGCGCAGGATGCGGTCGGCCTGACGGAAGTCGCGGGTCTGGCCGCCCAGGTGCGCGACCCACTCCTCCCAGCAGATGCCGAAGGAGCCTTCGAGGACGGGGATGTCCAGCTTCTTCTGGCGGATCTCTTTTTCAGCGGCTGTGAAGAAGTCTTCGTAGCGGGCGTCGGCGAGGCGGATCTGACCGTCGGATTCGGCGTTGAACTTTTCGATGAAGAGGGCGTAGTCGTCGGTGCGCGTCCAGTTGTCCCAACCGGTGCCGAGGAGGAGGATGCTGGAGATCGGATGGGTATCGCCACACGCCTCGTAGCGGGAGACGGTGTCGCGAATGAACTGCGTTCTCTTGCGAAAGACGGTGGGTTTGTTGCGGTCGCCGAAGTCCTGCATTCCGAAGGCATCCCACTGCTCCCCGGCCAGGAGTCCCAGGGCGAACCCCTCGGCGTATCCGCCCCAGCTCTTGGTGTCGGCGTAGGGAGGCCAGTGGACCAGGATACGCTGGTTGTCCGGCGCTTTCCACCAGAAGAGGGGATAAGGGGGGCGGCCGTGGATGTAGGTGTCGGCGCGCAGGTCGTAGATGCCCCGGGCCAGATAGGGGAGGCGGCAGGCGGAGAGGATATTGCCGGCGCCCCACTGGAGACCGGCGTTTTCCATGATCAGGGCGGTGCGGTTGGGGGTGCGGGTGGCGCGCTGAATGGGTACGGACCCGGTGCAGGCGCGGATGGCCAGCTCGGTGGAGAGGATGCCCCAGAGGAGGACCGAGCGGTTGGCGGCATAGCCGATCTGCCGTTTGCGGATGGCGGCGAGCAGGCGCCTTGCTCCCGCTTCGCCCCGGTGGCGGCGGTAGACTTCCAGCCAGAGGGTGCTGTCCAGGTTCCACCGGGAGTCGCGCTCTTCGGCCTGTTCCAGGTAGTAGTCGAGGAGGGCCGCCATGCGCAGCTCGATCTCGGTGGTCGAGCCGCACTAGTTGTAGTCGAGGTGCTTGTCCTGGGCGAGGTAGGCGGTCCACTGGCGGGAGAAGGTCACGGCGACCCTGCTGCGGATGAAGCGGGAAGGTTTTGCTGCGAAAGACGTCCCGCCTCTGCACCGTATTCGCGGAACAATTCCAAGTAGAGCTGGTATTCCCGGTAGGAGACGCCGGGCGGGGTCTGGTGGTCGCAGCTGATGATGAAGCCCCCTCCGGAGGCGACCGGCAGCAGGCGTTCGAACTCGGCGCGCATGATTGCCTCGCCTTTGTTCATGGTCATTTTGTCGAAGTGGCCGATGAAGCGCATGCGCGGATGGTCGGCCCGCAGCTGGTCCATATCGACGCCGGCCTGGCGCTCCAGGGGGAGGATCCCCTGGAGGCCGGCCCGCTCGAACCAGTAGGCGGGGGTGGAGATGTCGCCGTCGGAGTCGATGATGGTGAAGATGCCGCGGCGGCGGAGTTCGGGGAGGAGCACCTCGTAGTACGGCTGCATGAATTCGTCGAAGAGCTCTTCCGAGAGCATGGGGCCGTGGTTGTAGCTCATGTCTTCGGCGAAGGTCATGAAGTCGGGGGTGCAGACGGAGCAGACCTCGTCGATGGCCTTGAGGATCCACTCGGTGAGGTCGGCGTTCATGCGGTGCATGAGCTCCCGCTGGTCGTAGAAGGCGAAGAGGTGGCGCTCGATGCCCAGGAGGGTGCGGGCGAACCAGAAGAAGCCGTCCACGGTGAACCAGAGAGCGACCTCGCCGCTGTCCTGTTCCTTTGCCCACTGCTCCCAGCGGTTTTTGTCGACGGCGGGTAGGGGATACAGATGCTGACGGACTGCTTCGTACCCGGCTTCGTCGGCCAGGATACCGGCGCCGTGGGAGGGAGGGGATGGACAGGCATCAGTGCGCGGCCGGAACCACTCCTGCTTGTACACGTCCAGGCCGAAGTGGCGGCAGATGTCGTAGCGGTCGGTCAGCTCGGTGGGGAGTTCTTCGGCGTGCCAGCGGTCGATGGTCTGATTCCACCAACCGGCCCATTCGACCAGGGGCAGGCGGTCGAACGGCTGGAAGTTCATAAGCGCGTGGAAGCGTTCGCGGGTGTTCATGTGATTCTCTTTCTCTACGGTGTGCCGCGGCCGGCGGCCAGGTAGCCGCCGTCCACGGGCAGGATGGCGCCGGTGATGAAGGAGGCTTCGTCCGAGGCGAGGAAGGCGACCGTGGCGGCGATCTCCTCGGGACTGCCTATGCGGTTCAGGGGGTGCCAGGCGGTGACCCGTTCGCGCGTTTCCGGATCGCTGAGCCACTGTGCGGTGAGCGGCGTTTCGACCACGCCGGGGCAGATGCAGTTGACGCGGATGCGGTCGGGTGCGTGGGCCACGGCCATGTGGCGGGTGAGGTTGATCAGGCCCCCCTTGGCGGTCTGGAAGGGCAGGCCGTGCGGCGATCCCGAGAGCCCGCCGATGGAAGAGACGTGGACGATGGCGCCGCCCCCTGCTTTGCGCATTTCGGGGACGGCGAATTTGCAGCTCAGGTAGACTCCCTTGAGATCGACATCCAGGACTTGGTCCCAGGTATCGACGGAGGTGTCTTCGACGGTGCGGCCCCCGCCGTGCAGGCCGGCAGAGGTGAAGAGGACGTCCAGGCTGCCGAAGGCGGCCACTGTTTTTTCGACCATGTGGCGGCAGTCCTTTTCGGAGGCGACGTCGCAGCGGATGGAGAGGCCGCGTGAGTCCAGGGCGGCGATCTCCTCAGCAACGGTATCCGCTCTTTCAGGAAGGAGATCTGCGACAGCCACGCGCGCTCCTTCTTCGGCCAATCGGAGGGCGGTGGCCCGGCCGAGACCGGCGCCGCCGCCGGTGATCAGGGCTACCTTGTCCGCAAAGCGTCTGGATCTGTCCACGACGGCCATCTCCTGTTCGTATTTCTGTGTGTGGATGCGATCAGCGCGCCTCCGGCTCAGCTGGCTTCCGGTCCGTAGCCCTCCGGCCGAGTCAGCAGCTTTTCGCCGTCGGAGAACCCATCGTCCCGCGCGCCCAGAAGGTCGATCAGGCGCTTCCGCCAGAGAGCAACACGTGCGGACTGCGCCGGATCGCCGGCCAGGTCGCGCAGCTCCTGAGGATCTTCGCCCAGGTCGAAGAACTGCTCCTCACCGGTGACCGGGAACCAGATGTACTTCTCCCGGGCATCGGTCAGATACTGCATGGCGCTCTCCTTGCTGTAGCAGGGGGAGTGCTCGCCGTGGAAGTACTCGCGCCAGTCTTCGCCGCGCACGGCCCGGAGGACGCTCGTTCCAGTGACCGAGTCGGGAATATCGACGCCGGCGGCTTCCAACAGGGTCGGCATGGCGTCCTGCAGGCCGACTACCTGATCGAAGCTGCCGGAGGGGAGATCGAGGCTGGAGGGGTATTTGACGACGAAGGGGATGCGGGCGGAGCCCTCGTACGCATAGCACTTGCGGTGCAGGTGGTGGTCGCCCATCATGTCGCCGTGGTCGGAGGTGAAGAGCACCATCAGGTCGTCGCCCAGCTCCTGGCGCACCCGCTCCATCAGGTAGCCGAGCTGGTAGTCGATGTGGGTGACGCAGCCCATGTACCCGGCGCGCATTCGCTGCAGCTGTTCGGGGGTGAGAGTGCCGTACCAGGCGGTGCGCGAGAGGCCGGGGTTGGGAACGTCGTAGCGGTCGGCCCAGTCGCCAACGGGAATGGTCGGAAGCTCCTTCGGGTAGTACATGTCCCAGAAGAACTGCGGCGGGTCGTATGGCGAGTGGGGGCGCAGATGCGAGCACCAGACGAAGACCGGACGGGTGGGATCCCGCTTCTGGATCTGCTCGACGGTGACGTCGACGGTCCAGTTGGTGGCGTGGCAGCGCTCCTCGTACGGCCAGGGGCGGCCGAGCCAGCCGTTGGCGTCGGATCCGTGGGTGCGCTCGTGGGCGTGCGGTCCCAGTTCCCGGCGCAGCCAGTCCCAGTAGTCGTCCACCCCCTCGCGCAGATCGTGGGTGATGACCGTGTGGAAACCGTAGAGTTTGCGCCGTGGGTGCATATTGCGCCAGCCGACGTTGATGCAGTGATAGCCGGCGTCGGCGAGAACGGCGGCGAGGGTGTTTGGCTCGTGCCACTCGGAGGAGGCGTAGCCGATCAGGCCACAGGCGTGGCTGGCCTGGCCGCCGTGGAGACAGCGGCGCGCGCCGGTGGTCGAGGGGATCTCGGTGTACGCGTTGGGAAAGTAGGCACCGCGTTCGACAAAAGCGTCGACGTTGGGCGTTTCCACCACCGGATGGCCGGCGATGGAAAGGTGGTCACCGCGATGCTGATCGGTGGTGAAGAGGATGATATGGGGATGATCCTTCATGATGTTCCCTTCTCAAGGGGGGCATTCGGCGCAGATGGAGCGGAACAGGTTGGTCGACAGGTAGCGGTCGCCGCGGTCGGGGAGGAGGACTACCACGGTGTCGCCCGGCGACAGGTCGGCGGCCACCTGCAGGGCGGCGCAGACGGCGGCGCCGCTGCTCATGCCGGTGAACAGTCCTTCTTCCAGGGCCAGGCGCTCGGTCATGGCAAAGGCGGGACGGTCTTCGACGGTGACGACTCGATCCAGACGGTTGCGCTCGTAGATATCGGGGACGATCGCCTCGCACATGTTCTTGAGGCCCTGGATGGCGTGCCCTTCCACTGGTTCGGCGCCGACGATCTGGATGTCGGGGTCGTGTTCTTTGAGGCGGCGGCCGACCCCCATGAGGGTGCCGGAGGTGCCCATGCCGGCGACAAAGGCAGTGACGTCACCGCCGGTCCGGGCGAGGATCTCGGGGCCGGTGGTTTCGTAATGGCTCAGCCAGTTGTCCGGGTTGGCGAACTGGTCGGGCATGAAGTAGCGGTCCGGGTCGTCCTCCAGGATTCTGCGGGCTTGCCTGATGGCGCCGTCTGTGCGCTCGTGGCCGGGAGTGAGGACCAACTCGGCGCCGTAGGCGAGCAGGGTCTGGCGCCGCTCCATGCTGACGCATTCGGGCAGGGCCAGCTTCACTCGGAACCCCTTGCAGGCGCCGACCATGGCCAGACCGATTCCGGTATTTCCGGAGGTCGGCTCCAGGATGACCTTGCCCGGTTGCAGGTGACCGTTCTTTTCGGCTCGCTCGATCATCCACAGGGCGGGCCTGTCCTTGACCGAGCCGCCCGGGTTGTTGCCCTCGAGTTTGGCGACGATGCGGGCGCCGTGCTCGGCGCGGACCCGTCTGAGCTCTACAAGCGGGGTGTTGCCGATCGATTCGAGCAGGCCGGGGATACGCGGGGCGGATTCTTCTGCCTCTGCGGGTTGCTGTAGCTGTACGGTTTCCACGCTGTTCTCCTGATGGGGAGTGATTCTATTCGTCCTCTGTATGTTGCGGAGTATTGTAGCAAACCGCGCCGGGAGCATCAAGGGGGCGTCTTGCCGGCCGAGTCGATTTGGCGGATTATTGGAACTGTGATTTCCCATACAAAAAGCCAAATACTCTCGAGGTATATAGATGAAAAAGGGGATTGCCGTCTGGATTGCGTCGATGCTCCTGTGGAGCGCGGCCGGAGCGGAGATAGTACAAGTAGGTGAAGAGGAGGAGAGAACCTGGCTCAACTGGCTGATTCCTCTGCCCAAGGAGATCGGTATCGGGGGGAAGGTCGAACTGTCGGCGGTACAGGTGCGGCTGCGGCCGGGAGCGGGGGAGTTGGAGGCATATGCGGCGTCGCTCCTGAAAGAACAGATGGGAGGGAGCGAAGCGGCGGAATTCGAGATCCTCGTCGGGCTTTTCGACGAGGAGGGAAGGGTTGGGAAATGGGCGCTGCCGGAGATACGCGAGCAGTTGCTCGGTTTGCCGAACCGGGAGCAGGCGTATGCTATCTGGCCGGTGGGGGAGGAGGGTATGGTGCTGGCGGCGCTGCGGGAGGAGGGGGTGTGGAACGGGGCTCAGACGCTACTCCAACTGCTGGAGAGGAATGGCGGTGCAGAAGAGGGGATGCTGCCGCTGGCGCGGGTGGTGGACTGGCCCGATCTGGCGCAGCGCGGACTGTGGGACGACACCTTTTCGGGCGAACAGATCGAGTGGATGGCGGCCCACAAGCTGAACCGCATCGACTGTCACACCCGTCTGAAGGTGAATGAGGAGGGGCGAGGAACAGTGGAGCGGCTGCCGGCCAAGAGGGCGCAGGAGATCGACGGGATGGACTTCCCGGCGTTTTGCCGGCTGCGGGGGATGAGATACGTGCCGATCATCAGTCACCTGAGTCACCTGCGGCGCACCGGGATCTACGATGTGCTGCCGGAGTTGAAGGGGAAAGGGGCGGCGGCAGAGGGGCGGTTTATCGCGCCCTGTGCGGCGCAACTGCAGTTTGCCGAAATTCTGGAGGATTGGATGAGGGGATTGGCGGACCGCGCGAACATCGAGGAGATTGCGGTCTGGCTGGGGGAGGAGATCGATCAGTGCGAATGCGATGTGTGTCGGGTGGAGGGGCAGCATTTGATGGAGGCGCGGGCGATCGTCGCCGCCTATCGAGAGGTGGAGAAGGATTATCCCGAGCTGCGGCTCTGGGTTTTGCTCTCCCAGGGGAGCTACGCGAGCAACGGGCGGATACTGGACGAGCTGCCGGCGGAGGTGGGGGCGATCTACTATCACGGAATCAAGACCTACGATTCGTCGCGGGAGCCGATGATCTACTACCGGCTGCGGGAGGAGGCGGCCAGGGGGAGGGAGGTGGGCGTTTGCCCGCAGCTGACGGTCTCCTGGGCGGTGGTCTGTCCCTGGAGCGGGCCGCAGTTCGCGCGGGCGCGGATGGTGGAGTTCGTGGATAAGGGGCTGTCGCTGATGAGCGGGTACGCCACGCCGGATATCGACCTGTACGCGTTCAACGTGGCGGCGGCGGCGGAGTGGGGGTGGAACGCGCACGGGCGGGACGAGCGGGAATTCGCCCTGGCCTGGGCGACGCGGAAGGGGGTTCGGGACCCGACAGCGGCGGCCGAGTGGGCGGTTTCTCTCGGTCGGGTGAGCTGGAATGTGTACGGCTCGCTGGTGCCGTATCACTTCATCCGCCAGTGGGGAGAGGCGGTGCGCGCCGTGGAGAACCGGGTGCGGCCGATACCGGGGGAGGGGATGTTCCGCTACTTCGCGTCGCGGGAGCAGTTCGAACGGGATCTGGAGATCTGCGCGCGGGGGCTGAAATTGGCGAGAGGGTTGGGGGAGCCGGAGCTGATCGAGGAGAGTCTGGTGGTCGAGGGATATGTGCGCATGGTGCGGGCGCTCTACGATATCGGGGAGTCGGTGTGGAGGAAGGATGTGCCGTTGCCGGTCGATAGGCTGAGAGAACAGCTGGTGGAGCTGAACGCGGCCTGCCGGCAGACGAACGACGCGCTGCAGCGGTGGGAAGGGCTGTTTGGAGAAGACGCCGGAGGGGGGCGCTTCGACGGCACCCTGAAGATGGCGGAGGAAGCGGTCGCGGCGATCGGCGCGGCACTGGCGGATATGGGTGTGGCGGATGGCGGTAAGTCGAACTGAGCCGGACGCGAGACTGCGGTGGTGGACGATCGGCCGGGGGAATGAGGTGACGCGGCGCGGCGATCGATCGTCTGGAATGGGCGGATGCGCGTCGCGTCGATGGAATCGGGCTCTTTTGCGGAATTATTTGGTCTGCGCGCGAAAGATGAGGTCGGCGGGAGGGGTTGCCGCGTACTCCTCACAGCGATCGGCGTAGAGCGTGGAAGGGCCATCCTCCGGATCGATCTCGAGTGCCTGTTTGAACAGGTTCCGGGCCTCTGTGAACTGGAAGGCTTCGTACGCTTTCATGCCTTGATTGTAGAGGTCGAGGACTCTTTCCTTTGCGGGGCTCAACGCTCCCCTGCGGTCGAGCACCTCGTAGGCGATGACCGGCTCCTCTTTCCCCATCACCTGAATCACATCCAGCTTGCGCGCCTCGACCAGGTCTTTGACCTGAGCGTAGATCTGGTCGTTGATGACGATGCCGGTGCCGTAGATCTTCTGACCGCTTTCGAAACGGGCGGCCAGGTTGACGGTGTCGCCCATCATGGTGTAGTCGGTGCGGCTCTGGGAACCCATGTTGCCGACTACCATGGGACCGGCCGCCAGTCCCATGCGCACGTGGGTGAAGACGCGTCCTTCTCCCTCCCAGCGGGTCCGCAGCTCCTGCAGAGCCGGGGGCAGGCCATTTTCCGTTTCCCAGCGCTGGCGCAGTTCCTCCAGTTTTTTTTGCTGATCGATGCAGGCGAGGGTGGCGCGCACGGCGTGGTCTTCGAAATAGATGGGTGCGCCAAAGAAGGCGATGATGGCATCCCCTTCGAATTTGTCGATGGTGCCGCCGGCCGCCTCGATGATGTCGCACATCTCGCTCAGGTATTCGTTGATGAAGCGGACCAGTTGGTGCGGCGTGAGACACTCGGAGATGGTGGAGAAACTGGCGATGTCGGAAAAGAAGGCGGTCATATCGCGCACCTCGCCTCCCAGCTGATCGACCATGTCCGGATTGGCGATGATCTGGTCGACGATGGCGGGTGCCAGGTAGTGGCCAAAGGCGTGCTGGACGAATTCCCTGTCTCTTTTGGCCTTGGCAACGCTGCGCGCCAGATAGATCGACATGGAGGTGAGGAGCCCGAGGAGTCCGAGGGGGAAGGTGAAACTGTTCAGATCCCCGACTACGGGTGGAATGATGTCGAGCTTTACCAGAAAGTCGTGGGAGCCGCCCAGAATCAGGGCGAGGAAGCCGATGCCCATGATCCACGCCTCTCTCTTTCTGGCCAGGATAGCGGTGAGAACTATCCGGGAGATTTCCAGGTAGGTGACCAGGCAGAAGATGCCGAAGAGGAGCAGATTTTCGAGAGGGCGAGACCAGGTCGCAAACCCCATACCAATGCCGGCCACGAGAAAGATCCAGAACATCCTGGGGCATCTATCGCAGTAGAGTGCGTACACGAACCGCAGGGTCATCACCGACGCCAGCACGTACAGCTGGAAGAAGAGTCGCAGGAGGTAGGGGTAATGGAGCGACTCGGTGGAGAGCCCTACGGGATAGACCTGGTACAGGCAGAAGATGGCGGCGGCGTAGAGAGCGGTACAGATCGCGTAAAAGAGATCCTTCTTCGACTGGGGATAAGACAGAAATAGGAGTATGTGCAGGCAGGAGAGAAGAAAGGGGATCCCCGCGAGGATAAGCTGGTTGGTTCTGGCGCTCGTCTGTTTTTCGATGGCGCCGTCTATCGCCTTCTCCAAATTGGCCAATTTCAGCAGGAAGCCGGCCATCCCCCAGGTAGAATGGAACTCGGAGGCTGAGGGATTTTTATAGCGCACGGCGATGAGCTGATCGGTTTGCGCGTCGAAAAGGAAGGGTTTGACGTATCCCCAATGGACCTCGCTTTCATCCCGCCCGGTTCCAACTGTGCCGAAGGATTGCACCAGGCGGCCGTTGAGGTAGATCTGAGAAGTTCCAAAGTGGATGCGATCTTCCAGGGCCAGGGGGGTGTTCCACAGGGTGGAATCGACCGCTATCCGCGTGCGGAACCAGCCGATGTCCGTCCAGCCGTCCCGGGGCAGTTCCGCGGCCGGCAGGGTGGAATCGACCCATTCCCAATCGCCGTCGTCGAAGTCGGGCTCTGCCCACGCCGCGTCGTCGCCGGCGTGATAGCGCCACTTCGACGACAGCGTGATGCCGTCGTCGCTCTCGATATCGGCGTGGCTGAAGGGAGGAGCGGCTTCGGCTAGAGAGATCAGTCCCAGCAAACCCAGGATAGCGACGCAGATGATCGGCGTGCCGATACGGCTGAGATGGAGTGCTGCAGGAGTTTTCAATTTGGGACCTCCCCTGGGATCAATCTCGAGATATTCCGATAGAGGATCTTCTCACAAACGTCTGCGGATAGGGCCAGACCGGCGATGGAGAACCCCTCCAGGTTCCTGTTGAAGGGAGGGTCGGTCTGTATTTCGTCCGTGGTCAGGAAATCGATGTGCGAGCGGAAGAATCGGGCGGTGGTCTCGATATATTTTTCTTTTGCTACCTTCTCTCCCGGCAGGTTCTCTCCCGGTTGATACAGGCACTGGGCCTGCATCCCCGTTGGCACGTTGATATCGTCGTATATGCTGTCGGTGCCGAAGAGGATGCGGTCCTGGTATTTTGTCAGAAACTGGCGGCTGCGCGCTGCGCGTTCTTTTGAAAATCCCAGGGCGGGAATGCGGGCGGAGATGTCGTAGTAGATGTTCGGCAGTCGGTCGAGATCGTCGGCTGCGGTTTCCAGGTCGTCGGAGTTGCTGCCCATATGGGGGCAGATGAATGTCGTTTCGGGGTGCCTGGCGATCATGCGGTTCCGGTCGGCGATGAGTTCTCGGCGACCGGGGACGTTCTTTCCGCAATACGACCACCACGCGTATTCGCCGTAGAGCACGCCGTTCCAGAAGTTCTCCGCGTCGACTGGCTGCCAGAAGGCGGCGGGATCGGCGGCGTGGATGAGAACGGGAATGCCCGATTCTCCCGCCTGCGACCAGATGGGGTCCAGCTCCGGAGCGGCGATCTTCCAAAGTTCGCCGCTGGCGCGTCGGTATTCCAGCCCCAGGGCTTTGTACACCTTCAGGCCGCGCGTGCCGAGGGCGACATCCCTTTCCAGCTGAGCTGCCGCGGTTGCTCCGAAGTCTTTTTCGTCGATTCGGCTCCAGTCTACATTGCCGAAGACGACGAAGCGACCGGGGTGAGCGGCGAAAATCTCCAGGTGTTTTTCGAGCGTAGGGCCAAAGCCGTCGTGCCATTCCAGGGTGATCGTTTGCTCGATACCGCAGAGGTCCATCACGCGCACGGCCATGTCGGCGTACTGGGGGAACACATGGGTATGGGCGTCGATGGTCCTCATGGTCACGCTCATTCTAGGCTCCGATCAGTTGGCGCACTTCCGGGCAGAGGTGGATTTCCAGGCGGTTGGCGAGGGCGCCGAGTGATTGCGGGTCGATCTCTTTATTGATCGTATGCGGGCTGGTGACCGACAGGGCGGCGGTGAGAACGCCCAGCTCGTGGGCCTGGCGCAATGTCAGACCGGAGGCCAGACCTGCGAGGATGCCGGAAAAATGCGCGTCGCCGGCGCCGGCGGTGCTGACTGATTCCACGTCGTGGACGGGGGCGTGCGTCAGTTCTGCACCATCCCACACCCAGCTGCCGTGGGCGCCGGCGGTTATCGAGGTCTGTATGTCGGGCTGGAGCTGTCGCAGGATTTCGACGGTTTGTTGGACGATAGCGGCCGGATCCTGCTCTGCGGGTATGTCCGCCAGCACCGCTGCCTCGTCGATGTTGATGGCCAGCAGGTCGACGCAGGCGAGCAGGCCGGAGGTGCGCGCCTGGTGGATCTCTTCCGAGGTGAAGGATGCCGCTCGCAGAAGCCGGTGTTCGGTCGCGAGTTTCAGCAATTCGGCCCTGGCTTTGACGGGCACTTCGGGAACGGCGAGGGCGATTCCCTCTCCGGCGCAAGCGGCGAGATCTTTTTCGGCTCTGCGCACGAAGGGGGGATCCACTTTGCTGCTGGCGGAGTCGTCCACCGTCAAATTGCCGCCCGTTCCATCGGGATAGACGAAGCAGACGCAGTAGAGCGTATGTTCGGGAACGACGCGCACGTAGCGCAGGTCGAGTCCGGCCTCGTCCATTTCCGCCAGCAGACGCGCGCCGTGATCGTCCTCGCCCACCTTGCCGATCGGCAATACGGCGAAAGGGTCGCCCATCAGTTTGCGCACGTAGTGCGCGATGATGTGGAGCTTGCAGTAGTCTCTGCGGTCGAGGAACCGCCCTCCGCGGCTCTCTTCGCGCCCCAGCGTGCGGTTGTCGTTGAGCGCGAAGAACGTCCCCGTGCCGATGCCGCCGGTGCCGATCAGGGCGCGGTAGCGCAATCTGGAGGAATCTGCGTTCAGAGGAACCATCTCTCAGAGCCCCAGGTCCCATTCCGGGTGTTCGCTGATCGGATGGGTCGCGGTTTCGACGGTTGCGGTCAGCAGCGCGTCGGGATGTTCCTGGAGCAGCGTTATGGGATACTCCGGGGTAACCGGACCGAACAGGGCGACGCGCAGCGCGGTCTGCTTCCAGGAGCCGGTGTCGCTGAACAGCCGCACCTTTTTTGCCGAAAGACACTCCTTGACGCCGAGGGTCACCGACATGGGAGGCACGAACTGGTAGGCACTGCCGAAGGTGCGCTGAGCCAGGGCTATGATCGTGTCGATATTATTGTTCTGGATGCGGACGGTCGAATTGCGCACATCCTCTACAGTGAGACGGCTGAAGGGATCGCGGCGGGCCTGGTTGTAGGCGATGTGCCCGTCCTGGCCCCAGCCGCCGTAGGTGATGTCGATCGGCTCGGAGGCGATCCGGTCGCGAATCTCCCGGACGTTGTCGGGCATGACCCAGTGGCGGTTCTCTTCGGGCACGGTCAGACTGGCATCTACGGGATCGTAGAAGTGGCGTTCCATGAAGCCGCGAAAGCTGTAGGGGTGGTTGCGAGGCAGCTCCCCGCCCTGCCAGTCGAGGCATTCGTCCATGTGAAAGACTTCGAAATCGGCAAGACTGACACCTTCGGCATTCACGAGAGCGGTGAACGGCTCGTACCAGCAGCTCGGGCCGCACGGGATAATGGCACGCGTTTTTCCCCCGCTGGCGCTGTGCATGCGAATTTCGTCCACGAGTTCGCGGGCCATGATATTGCCCATCTCAGTGGAATCGCGGCACAGGCGGAAGTCGATTTTGCGCGCGGTATGGGTTTCCAACTGGTCGCATGGAATCTTACACCATTCGTACAGTTCCTCCCGGGTAATTACGCTCATACTTTCTTCCTTTATTCACCAGTGGGATAGATCTCTTCGGGACCGAATATCTCCGGATGGAAGCGGCGCAGGAAGGTGCGGGCCCGATAGCAGAGGTCGCAGTTCTGGGTCACCCATGCGGGGATTGCGATCAGGCGATCGGCTGCCGCGCGGGATGTGCACATGGTCTGGATATCTCTCTGTGGCGGGAATGCGACGATTCTGGAAGGTATCGAAAAGGAGGCGCCCGTGTCAAAGGGAAACTCGCGCCGGTCGAAACAAAAAAAGAGACGGCCGGCAAAGGTGCCGGCCGTCTCTTTCTGCGCGGGGCCGAATCGATCAAGCCGGCACCGGATCCAGGGATTTTTTGCTGCGCGTTTTCTGCAGCTCGTATTCGGGGGTGCGGCGGGCGAGAAGCTCCAGGGAGATGTCGATGATTTCGCGCGCCTCGTCCGGGGTGGTGGTGCCGATGGTAACCATGTCGATGTCGCGGATGGTGTTCCAGACGAACGACAGACCGACCACGGGCAGCAGACGGCCGGCGGCCAGCGGCTTGATCGTCATCACCGGTTTTTTGGCGTTGTTGATGATGCGCATCACCCAGTCGGCCTCGACCTGCATCAGGAAGCCGGCGCCGTTGTAGAGCTGGACGTAGCTCTCCACGTCCGCTTCCTGGGCGTCGGCGTAGATGATGCTTTCGGGCATGTGGGTTGAGAGGCCGGGAATCATGTCGAAGCTGCGGATCATCTGCGTGTAGGTGTCCAGGTCTCGGATGATCTTGTCGCGGCGGTCGATCAGGGCGTCGGTCATCGCCTGGTGGGGCATGCAGAAGGTGGCTCCCTGCTCTTTGGCGGCGGCGAATATCCGCTCCGGTTCCATGTCGGGCGATCCGTCCGGGCGGATGTTGAAAAGTGGTGTGAGGATGTGCGTAAACGGGCGACCGGTGCGCTGTTCGGCCTCTTCGACCCCCTCTTTTATGGGGCTATTGGCATGAGGGCCCATGATGGCGTCTACCCCGGCCTCGGCGAAGACGGTGAGGATGTCGGCGATGTTTTTGCTGGTCTGATAGGAGGTGATGAATTTGTCCTGCGCCTTGCTGGTGTGGGAGTAGCCCAGGAACCAGTTGGTGCCGACGAGCAGGCGCGGCAGGGAAACGCCGCCGACCATGGTGCGGGGGAATTCGCTCATGTGCGCTCTCCTCGATGTGCTGTAAGAATGAATGCGGTCTTGCGTATAAACTTCGCCAGCCGGAGGGGAATCGGCAAGTCCGTTTTGGCGGCCACTGCGCCCGGCGGATTTTACACGATACCGGAGTAGCGGTATTATTTGAATCGCGTCTTTGAATTTCCACAACGTCGACGTCGTTCTGTTCCGATTTTCGCGGAAGGGATCCGCCTTTCTCAGAAAGGATTTGCCATGTCATTTGCCCAGCGCCTCGTCTTCCTCCCCTGCATTCTGGCTCTGATTTTTGCCGCAGGTAGCGCCGATGCGGGCACGTGGCCCAAGAGGCTGTTCGTGTACCGGAGCGACACGCCGACGCTGGACGGGGTGATAGCACCCGGCGAATACGATGGGGCCACGCAAGTGATGGATTTTGGGGATTGGACGCCGCAGTTCAGTCCGGTGGCGAGCGCCGACGATTTGAACGCCACGGTATGGGTTATGCACGACGGGCGAAATCTGTACTTCGCCTTCGATGTGGACGACGATCTGGTCTACGGGTTCGATACAGATCGCTGGCTGCCGGATAACAATTCCGCCGCGCACGAGCTGACCCGCCAGGGCTGGCCGTGGTTCGGGGACGGGGTGGAGGTGCTGGTGAATGCCCGCTACGAATGGTCGAGTAGAGACAACGAGAACAGCGCCGGTGACGGGTCGAGTTGGCAGATGGTGTGCAGCACGCACAAGTCGCGGCTGGATGGCGTGGGTGCGGGGGGACTGTTGGAAGGGGAGCCGCGGTCCAGGGAGTCCGCCTGGAACAATTATCAGGAGTGGATTCTGGATGGGGCGATGGCGGCGGCGGTGCGGATCAAGGATAGGGAAACGGAGGGGAGCGGGTACGTGATCGAGTGGATGGTGAGAGCGGATCCCTGTCTGGAGGTGGAGCCGGATCTGTTCTGGAACCCGGAGCTGGGGGAGACGGAGATGGGGCTGAATCTGGCGGTGGCAGATCTGGATGAGAAGGAGAAGGGGGAGGGAAATTTCGGCAACTTCCACCACGAAGACTGGTGGACGGGCGAAAGGGACAAGCGGACCTGGCTCAAGCAGTTTGGGACGATGGTGTTGATGCCGGGGAACGCGCCACGGCCGTCGCGGATCATCGACACGCACATCCACCTGTTCGACCCGACGCGACCGGAGGGGATACCCTGGCCGGGCAGCGGCAGCGAGCTCTATCTGCCGACGCTGCCGGCGGATTTCCGCGCCGTGGCCGATCCGGCCGGTGTGACCGGGACGGTGGTGGTGGAGGCGAGCGGCTGGGTGGAGGACAACCAGTGGTTGCTGGAGCAGACGGAGGGAGATCGGTTCTTTCACGGAATAGTTGGCAGGCTGGATGTGCAGAGTTCGGAATTCGCGGTCAATCTTGAGCGCTTTGCCGCCGATCCTCGCTTTGTGGGCATCCGTATACAGCAAATGAAGAAGGGGAATCTGACGGAAGAGGCGGTGGCCAATTTAGAGTTGCTGGCTGCGAGAGGACTGGCGGTGGACGTGTTGATGTCGGGGATGGCGTTGAGCGACGTCCGGGCGATTGCAGAGGCGGTGCCGGAGCTGCGGCTGATCGTGAACCATCTGACGGGGGTGCGGGTCAGAGGGGGAACGCCGGAGGCCGGCTGGGTCGAAGAGGTGGCGGCGACGGCGACGCTGCAGAATGTGTACTGCAAGATTTCTGGATTGTACCAGCAGTCGGGGAAAACGCCGGCGCCGCTGGGGGTGGACTACTACCGTCCGGTGCTGGACGCGCTGTGGGAATCATTTGGAGAAAACCGGCTGGTCTACGGCAGCAACTGGCCGGTGTCGAATTTGCGAGGCGAATACGCGAACCATCAGGAGCTGGTGATTGCGTACGCGGCGGCCAGGGGGAAGGGGGCGCTTGAGAAGGTGATGTGGCGCAACGCAGTCATCTTCTACGGCCTGGAGCAGACGGGGACGGCGGTGGAGGAGGAGAGCGGCGCGGTGTTGCCGAACGGGACGTGGTTGGAGCAGAACTTTCCGAATCCGTTCAACGGGGAGACGGCGATTCGTTTTGCACTGCTCGAGAGGGGAAAAGTGGAACTGGTGGTGTATAATTTAGCGGGACAGAAAGTGGTCGAGCTTATCGCCGGAGTGGAGACAGCTGGGGAACACGTCGTGCTCTGGGATGGACGGGATCGGCACGGAAGAGAACTGGCCAGCGGGGTGTACTTCTATCGATTGCGGCTAGGCGATCAGATGCAGACGCGCAAGCTGGCACTGCTGCGATAATACTATGAACACATCCACAGGCACCATCATCCTGAATTTTCGAATAGGTGCCACAACCGCTCAGGAGCGGGGCTTCCTATAGCCGAAGACGGCGAGAAAGAGGAAGGTGCTGGCCAGACGGGCGAGGCCGGCCAGGCCGAAGGGGAGACCGTATCCGTACTCGAGTATGAGCTCTCCGGCCCAGAAGCTGCCCAGGCCGCAGAGGACCTGGAAGCCAGTGACGCGCAGGCTTTGCATGCGCGCCCAGTAGCGGCGGGGTAGAGTTTCGGTGGCAAAGGTCATCTCGGTGGGCACGGTGATCGCCTCCATCGCGGCGCTCAGCAGAAAGAGGCCGACGGCTATATAGAAGTGGCCGGCCCAGCCCAGAGCGCCGATGCAGAGGGCACCCAACAGGCGCAGGGGAACGATGATCAGGGTGGGGCCGAAGCGGCGAGCCAGGGCGGGGGCGGCCAGAGTGCTGGGCAGGCCGACGCCCATGCTGACGAAGAAGATGGTGCCGATGGTGGCGGTCGAGGAGGCGAACTCCCCTTCGAAGAAGACGTTGAAGAAGGGGAAGGAAAAGCCGGTTGCCAGGCCGCGGAAGCCGCTGATCGAGCCGAAGGTGAGGAGGTGTTTCCAGGGGATAGGCGCTTTCTCTTTCGGGGCGGATGATTCTGGATCTTCTTGCGTGGCGGTTTGGGCGCCGCGGATGCCCAGGAGGGGGAAGATGGAGAGCAGGGAACAGGCGCTGCCCAGAAGGAGGGCGTAGCGGTAGGGTTCGGGGAGTTCGGTGGAGAGGCCGGTCAGGTAGCCGGCCAGACCGGGAAGGGCTCCGCCAGTGAGGCTGACGATCATGCGGGTGAGGACCTGGATCGACATCCAGATGGCGATTGCCTGGCTGCGACGGCTGGGCGCGGCGTTTTCGGCGAGGAAGGGGATGAAGTTGACGAAGACGAAAGCCCCGGCGATGCCGCCGAAGAAGGAGAGACCGAGGAGGATCGCATCGTCGGTAATCAGGCAGAGGCCCAGCTGGGAGCTGCCCAGGATCAGAGAGGAGGCGATGAGGAACGGTTTGCGACCAATGCGATCGCTGAGGAGGCCGGTGGGGATGGCGAAGAGGCCGGAGGCCAGGGGAAAGAGGCCGGCCATCTGGCCGATGAAATCTTCCTGGTAACTCAGGCGCAGCAGATAGAGGTTGAAGAGCAGCGAGAAGAGCGCCATGCCCGAGAACAGGGGGATGGCGTAGAGGAAGAACCGCTGGACGTTGCCGTCGTATTCGCGCAGGTCGAAGCCGGTGAGGATGTTTCGCAGCAAGTTTCCCTTCACATCGGGATGGGGTGGAAAAGAGAACATAAGGGGGATTGCCGTTTCCTGTAATCCCCCGCTCAACGCGAGCTGCGGATATCTTGCGGTGATGCGGAGCGAATCCGTAGTATTCAGAGCGGTGAAAGAAAAAGGGCTGTAGCACTGTATCGATGCACCGATACAGTTCGTTTTATATATCCCTTCGTCAGGTAGGTGCGGAGTCGTCAAACAGGAGAGTGCGATATGGCGGACATCAAATTGTGGGTGCTGACCGATACTGAGGAGAGGGTTTGGGAGGAGAGTTTTGCGATCAGCGGCGAGGAACTGGGGCTGGGAGAGGGATGGTCGATTCGCAAGAGCACGCTGCGGGGCGGCTTGAGCGACGGGGTGGATATCATCGAGGTGGACAACGGCGCTCTCTCCTTTTCCGTGCTGCCGACGCGGGGGATGGCGATCTGGAAGGGGGCGTACAGAGGGCTGCCGATCGGCTGGCAGTCGCCGGTGCGGGGGCCGGTGCATCCGCAGTTTGTCGACCTGCAGGAGCGCGGGGGGTTGGGGTTCCTGACCGGATTCGACGAGGCGATCGCGCGCTGCGGGCTCGACTCGACCGGGGCTCCGTGCACCGACGTGGTGCCGAACAATATGGGAGAGCCGACCGAGGTGGAGCTGACGCTGCACGGGAAGGTCGGCAATCTGCCCGCCTCGCGGGTGGAGGTGCAGGTGATTGCCGATGATACATCGGATGGAGAGATGCCGGAGCTGGTGGTGATCGGCGAGGTGTACGAGACCGGGCTGTTCTGCCCGGCGTACAAGCTGGTTTCGAAGGTATCGACGAAGGTGGGGTCCAACGGGATGGCGATTGTCGATGAGGTGACCAATCTGCGCGGCGTCGAGGCGGAGATGGAGCTGCTCTACCACTGCAACTTCGGTCCGCCCTTTTTGGATGAGGGGGCGAAGCTGGTGACGGCGGCGCGGCTGGTGGCGCCGCGGGATGCGCGCGCGGTGGAGGGACTGGACGGGTACGACACCTACCTGGGGCCGACGCCGGGTTATGTGGAACAGGCGTACTGGTACGATTTGCTGGCGGAAGAGGATGGCAGCACGCTGGCGATGCTGCGCAACGGGAGCGGGGACAGGGGGCTGGTGCTGCGCTTCAACAAGAACCAGCTGCCGACCTTTACGCAGTGGAAGAACACCGCCGCGGAGGGCGATGGGTATGTCACCGGTTTGGAGCCGGCCACCGACTATCCGAACGCCAAGCCATTCGAGCGCACGCGGGGGAGGGTGGTGACGATGGAGCCGGGGGAGAGTTATCGAATGGAGCTGGCGATGGAGATCTGCGACTCGGCGGCGGGGGTAGAGGCGGTAGCAGAGGAGATCGGGGTGCTGCAGCGCCAGGAGGAGCGTCTGGTGCACGAAGAGCCGATCACCGAGTTTTCGGCGGTCGATCAGGACGAGGCGCTCATGGAGCACTTTGTGAGGATTGCCGGCATCGAAACCGAGGTGCAGGCGCACCTGTTGGAAGGGGTGCTGGAGGAGAGGGAGATTCCGTATCTGCTGAGGAGCTACAGGGATTCTTCCTACGACGGGCTCTTTCAGAGCCGGACTACGTGGGGGCATATAGAGGCGCCAGAGGAGTTCAAAGAGGAGATACTGGGTATTGTCGAGGATCTGAAAAAGGAAGAAGAGGAATAGGGGGATCAGATGGACTACGAGCAGAGGCTAGAGGCGCTTCTGGAGCAGATGAGTCTGGCCGAGAAGGTGGGACAGATGTGCCAGATGACCGGAATGCAGGAGGAGTACGAGGATCTGATTCGCCGGGGGGGAGTGGGATCGTTTCTCAACGTCACCGGAGAGGAGGCGAACGAATATCAGCGGCTCGCCGTGGAGGAGTCGCGGCTGGGGATTCCGCTGATCTACGGGCGGGATGTGATCCACGGCTTCCGCACGGTTTTTCCGATTCCGCTGGGGCAGGCGGCGTCGTTCGATCCGGAGGTGGTGCGCGAGGGGGCGAGGGTGGCGGCGCGCGAGGCGGCCTCGTTCGGGATTCACTGGACGTTTGCACCGATGGTGGACATTGCCCGAGACCCGCGCTGGGGGCGGATTGCAGAAGGGTGTGGCGAGGATCCGTATCTGGCGGGGAAGATGGGTGCGGCCATGGTGGAGGGGTTCCAGGGGGAGGATTTGACCGACCCGGAGCGGATTGCGGCGTGCGTCAAACATTACGCGGGATATGGAGCGGCCGAGGGGGGGCGGGATTACAACAGCACCTGGGTTCCGGAGGGGCTGCTGCGGGATGTGTATCTGGAGCCGTTCCGCGCCTGCGTGGAGGCGGGGACGGCGACTCTAATGAGCGCCTTCAACGATTTGAACGGGATTCCGGCTTCGGGGAATGTGTTGACGCTGCGGAAGGTGCTGAGGGAGGAGTGGAAGTTCGACGGCTTTGTGGTCAGCGATTGGGATTCGGTCGTCGAGATGGTGCCGCACGGGTACGCGGCGGATCGGAAGGAGGCGGCCGAGAAGGGGATTTTAGCCGGAGTCGATATGGAGATGGTCAGCACGGCCTATGCCGAACAGATCGAAGAGCTGGTGGCGACGGGAAGGCTGTCGGTGGAGATGATCGATGAGGCGGTGCGGCGAATCTTGTGCGTCAAATTTCAGCTCGGGCTGTTCGAGCGTCCGTATAGCGAACCGGAGAGGCAGGCGACGGTTTTCTGCGATGAGCATCTGGCGTCGGCGCGGAAGGCGGCGCGGGAGAGCTGCGTGCTGCTGGCCAACGATGGCATGCTGCCGCTGCAGGCGACGATCGGGAAGGTGGCGGTGGTCGGTCCGCTGGCGGACAGCGGTCAGGACCAGCTGGGCTGCTGGGTGTTCGACGGGGTGGGGGAGGAGAGCCGCACGCCGCTGGCGGCGCTGCGGGAAGAGCTGGGGGAGGATCGAGTAGTGTACGCGCGGGGAGTGAAGGACTGTCGAAGCGATGATGAAGGGATGATTCCCGAGGCGGTGGCGGCGGCGCGTGAAGCGGATGTGGTTGTGGCCTTTGTGGGGGAGGACGCCGGTCTGAGCGGCGAAGCGCACTGCCGCGCCTTTCTCGATCTGCCCGGAGCGCAGTTGCAGCTGCTGGAGGCGCTGGCGGAGATTGGGAAACCGTTGGCGGTGGTGGTCATGGCCGGTCGGCCGCTGGTGCTGGGGGAGGTGCTGGAGAAGTGCGGGGCGCTGCTCTGGGCGTGGCATCCGGGGAGTATGGGCGGACCGGCGATCGCCGACTTGCTGCTGGGGGCGGAGTCGCCGTCGGGCAAGCTGCCGGTGACGCTACCGCGCGCGGTGGGACAGGTGCCGATCTACTACGCCAAGAAGAGCACCGGGCGGCCGCCGCGGGAGGATGGACCGGCGGCTCCGACCGGAACGCCGCTCGATCCGAGCGCCTTCAACTCCAGCTACCTGGACGTGGATCACCGGCCGCTCTTTCCGTTCGGGTACGGGATGAGCTACGCGACGTTTGGATACGGCGATCTGCAGCTGTCGACGGGTGAACTGAAGATGGGGGAGAGGCTGACGGCGACGGCGACGGTGCGCAATACCGGAGAGGTGGCGGGAACCGAAATAGTACAGCTCTACACCCGCGACCTCGTCGGCTCGCTGACGCGGCCGGTGAAGGAGTTGAAGGGGTTTCAGCGGGTCGAGCTCGAGCCGGGAGAAAGTAGGGAGGTGCGCTTTGATCTGCACACCGACGATCTGGCGTTTCACAACGCGGAGATGCAGCGGGTGACCGAGCCGGGACAGTTTCATCTGTGGATCGGAACGAATTCGACGGAGGGACTGCAGGGGGAGTTCGCAGTGATCGACTGAGCTGGGAAGCTGGATCTAAAGAAAAGTCCTCGCCGGAGACCTCATAGCTCTATGAGAGATTACAAAAAGAGTCAGGTCCGGGAGATGCTGGAGGAAAAGCCGGAGTAAGAGTGGAAGCAAAATAAAGAGCTCCAGCGGTATCTTCCGTTGGAGCTCTTTATTTGCGGAACTCATCCATCTTCTCATTCGGCTTGCGGCCTCGTTGAATAGCCGGGAAGGGAACGGCTGTAGTCCTCTATCTGTCCCGCCAGATCGCGAGCCAATTCGCCCTTGTCTCCGACCAAGTCCCTGGTTTGAGACTCGTCCGCGAATGTATCGTATAGCGCCCGATCTCCGGTTACCGGATTGAGGAGCAACACGTATTCCTCCTGGCGGATGCCGAGCATGGGCCAGCCGGTGATCGCCTCGTCATTGCCGCTGCAGTCGGCATTGCGCCATTCCCACATCATCGGCTGATTGCGCTTGAACTCCTCACCGTTCAGGGCGGAGAGGGCGCTCGCGCCGTCGGGATGCCAATCTCGTGGAACGGGAACGCCGGCCGCTTCCAGGAAGGTCGGCACCAGATCGACGGCCGACATCCAGGTGTCGTCGATGACGTTGCCGGCGCGGGTGTGGCCCTTCCAGCGGACGATGAACGGCACCCGTATGCCACCCTCGAAGAGATTGTGTTTGTGGCCGCGCAGGTGGAGTGTGGTGCCGTATGTGCCGAGTTCACGACGAGATACTTCGGGGCCGTTGTCGCTGGTGAATATGACGAGGGTGTCGTCGGCGACTCCGAGTTCGTCGAGTGCGTCGAGGAGACGGCCGATATGTCGATCTGCATTGTGGATGACCGAGTAGTAGGTTTGCTGAGGTTCGGGCAGGTGTTTGAACGGTTCGCGCTGTTCCTCGGTTGGGTGCAGCGGGGTGTGTGGATCCTTCAGCCAGAGGTTAACGAAGAACGGTCTGTCCGAATCCTGCCGGATGAAGTCGATGGTCGAATCGACGGCCATGCGGCTCGAATTGGCGGCAAAAATTGCGTCGGAATCGTTGTAGAGCGTGAAGGGCCAGGGGGTGGTCTCGTACCAGGTGGGGCCGTTGCCGTTCCAGGTGCGGGTGTCGTCGTAGCCGTATTCCCGGACAAATGGAGCATCGGGATGCCCGTGGATTCCTCCTCCTCCGCCCAGGTGCCATTTGCCGTAGTGGGCCGTTCGGTAGCCATTCTCCTGCAATAATCGGGGTAGCGACGGAGCTTCGATGTCCAGCCAGTTGGGCATATGACGCTGTTCGTTGGAATCGTATCTGGCAAAATGGGCGTGGACTTCCCAGCGACCGGGATACTGGCCGGTTATGAAACCGCAGCGGCTCGGGGAACAGACACAGCTGGCGACGTAGAACCGCGTGTAGCGAGCACCCTGTTCGGCCAGCCTGTCCAGACAGGGGGTCTGTATATCCTCGTTGCCGTAACATCCCAGGTCTCCGTAGCCCCAGTCGTCGGCCAGAATCAGCAGGATATTCGGTCGCTCTCTCTTTGGCTCCATCATGATTTTGCCCCGGTGTTATATTGTTCTTCTCACTGCCATAAACGGTCGATGGTAGGCTTCAAGGATGGATATTTATGGCTGTTTGCACAATATCTTTCCCGAATCGATTCGGATGCGAAAGCCGGTTCGTCGAGAAATAGTCCCTTTTTTGTCGAGAGAACGGGACTCAGCCAATTCAGTCTTTTGCGCTTTGGGGACTTGGTTGCATGCGAAATTGTGCGTTCTTTATGGAGCCTATCGGAAACATCTAAAGAACTCTGGAGGCTGGCCCGGGGGTGTCCTCAGAGCGGATTTCAGTGTCCCGAAGCCGCAGGATTGCGGCGTAGGGATACTGGCCTCGGAGACCGACAGGATGTCGGGCGAGAATGAGCGGCGAGGGCGCCTTCGGGCCAGCTGTCCCTACGCAGAATGACTTTAGGTCCCTCTGCTAGGTTCCATAAAAAGTCCAGGAAAGAACAGCAATCAATGCGCAATCAGCGAGGAAACGGCATGGAACAGGAGAAGAAAGAGCTGGTCTTCATCACCGTGATCGGCAACGATCAGAAGGGGATCGTGGCCCGGATCTCGAACTATCTGTACAAGCACGACATCAATATTGAAGACATTTCGCAGAAGATCACCGCGGGGTATTTCGTGATGACCATGCTGGTCGATATCGCCAGCACCCGGCGCTCGATCGAAAAGATCAGCGCCGAGTTGGCCAATATGGGAGTGGACATGGGGTTGAAGATCCAGGTGCAGCACGAGAACATCTTCAAGATGATGCACAGGGTGTAGGGCTATGGCTATCAGCACGGACGAAGTATTCGAAACGGCGAGCATGATCCTCAGCCACCACCTGGATATTCGGACGGTGACGCTGGGGGTCAATCTCAAGGACTGCGTCGACAGCCATTTTCCCACCTTCAAGGAGAAGGTGCTGCGCAAGCTCGAGAAAGGGGCCAGAAACCTGGTCGAGGAGGCGCGGGCGTTGGAGGTGAAGTACGGGATTCCGATCGTCAACAAGCGGCTCTCGGTGACGCCGATCAGCCTGATCATGGAGGGGCACGCCACGCGGGCGAAGTATCTGCAGATGGCGCGCACGCTGGACCGGGCGGCGCGCCAGGGCGGGGTCGATTTCATCGGCGGTTTTGGCGGCATGGTGCAGAAGGGGATGACGCGCTCGGAGGAGATGCTGATCCGGGCGCTGCCGGAGCTGCTGGCGAAGACCGAGCGGGTTTGCTCTTTTCTCAACGTCGGCTCGAACGTGGCGGGGATGAATCTGGACGCGGTCAACCTGCTGGGACCGATGCTGCTCGAGGCGGCGGGGATGAGCGAGAACGGGATCGGCTGTGCCAAGTTCTGCGTCTTTGTCAACGCGCCCGAGGACAATCCGTTTATGGCCGGGGCGTTCCACGGGGTAGGCGAGGGGGAGTTCAGTCTCAACGTGGGGATCAGCGGGCCGGGGGTGGTGCGCGCGGTGGTGGAGCAGAACAGGGAGTGCGATCTGACGCAACTGTCGGAGGTGATCAAGCGGACGGTCTTCAAGATCACGCGCGCCGGGGAACTGATTGGACGGGAGCTGGCGGCGGCGCTGGAGATTCCGTTCGGGGTGGTCGATATCTCGCTGGCGTCGACGACGGCGCCGGGGGATTCGGTGGCGCGGGTGCTGGAGGGATTCGGGATCGAGCGGGTGGGGGCGCACGGATCGACGCTGGCGCTGGCGCTGATGATGGATGCGGTCAAAAAGGGGGGTGCGATGGCCAGCGGCAACGTGGGTGGGCTGAGCGGGACGTTCATTCCGGTGAGCGAGGACCTGGGGATGATCGAGGCGGTGCAGGAGGGGGCGCTGGGGCTGGACAAGCTGGAGGCGCTGAGCGCGGTCTGCTCGGTGGGGCTGGACATGTTCGCCATCCCTGGGGATACATCGCCGGAGTGCATCAGCGCGATCATTGCCGACGAGCTGGCGATCGGGGTGATCAACAACAAGACCACGGCGGTGCGGGTGATTCCCGTGCCGGGAAGCAAGGCGGGGGATCTGGTAGAATTTGGAGGGTTGCTGGGGAGCGCGCCGGTGATGGCGGTGAACCGGTTTTCAGCGGCGGAGTTTATGCGGCGCGGGGGGAGGTTGCCGGCGCCGGTGACGAGTTTGAGAAACTGAGCGGGAGGAGAATTTTGGATACCGAGATGGAGCGGGTGGTGCGCGAGCGGGACCAGCTGCGGGAACTGCTGATGGAGCTGGCACCGGTCTGTCACGAACTCAACCAGCCCCTGCAGATCATCATGTCCTATGCAGAGCTGCTGCTGCTGCAGATAGCCGAAGAATCGCTGATGCGCGGTGACGCCGTCATGATCTATGAGCAGACTGAGAAGATGAAGGGAATTTCAGAACGGCTGGAACAGCTGATCAAAACCGGAATAAACGGATAGCATCTGTCCCCAAGATCCCGATGTGCGGCGATACCCCGTGGGAATCGCCGCACATCGGGATCTTTTTTTTGCCAACACGAGCTACCAGTTGACGCTGAGGACGCCGGTGACGGAGCGCAGGTGAATGCAGTCCCCTTCCCGGTGGATGGCGTGCGCGGCGGCCAACCTCTGACCGCCGGAGCTGCCGCCGGTCACCTCGATGTCCACCTCCTGGCCGTCCAGTTCGAACGATACTTCGTCCATGCGCTCCAGGGGAGGGTATACCACCAGGTCGGCGTCCTGCAGTCCGGAGACCTGGAGTTTGCGCTCTTTGCCGGTGGGGAAGGGGGGCTTCTCCTTGCAGGAGAGGACGCCGCCGCTCGATTGGTGGACGAAGATGCGGCACTCTTTGTGGAAGGACTTGTCCAGGAAATAGGTGGCCGCGTCGTCTTGGATCACGGTCTCGGCGCCGACCAGAAGAGGCGCGCCCTGCGGAAAGGCGTAGCGCAGGACGGCGGTGGTGTCGGCCTTGAAACCGGAGAAGAGGAAGCCGTTGCGGTGGCGGGTGACGAAGTTGAGCACCGGCTTGACGCCGGGGTGCTGGCGCTCCTGGACGAAGCGGTAGCCGAAGGAGGTGAGAAGGTAACGGACCAGTTCCGCCGGGTTCCAGACGTCGGCGGGATATTCGCGCGGGCGCTGATCGACGAAGGAGAAGGAGGAGGAGCCACGGATCCAGCTCACCGCGCCCCCCTGCCATTCGGGAGAGCAGCGGGTCAGGGCGTAAATTCGCTCCTCGGCTCCCTGGCGAAGGGTCGCGTAGACGCGGGTATGCGGGTCTGCGGAATCGATCAACTGCTCGCAGACCGGGCCGGCGGAGAGGATGGATTCGTGTTTGAAGGTGCGGTTTCCCTGCCAGCGGACGAGAGGATCGGGCTCCAGGTCGAGATGCAGGGAGCACTCTCCTTCGATACCTTCTCCGGTTTCCAGGTTCAATAATTGACGCACGATCGGCGATGTCGGATCGAGCGGGCCGTAGAGGAGTGCACGGCCGCCGCTGTGGATGTGTTGAATCAGCGCCTCTTCCCAGTCGCCTGCGAGGAAGGGAACCGGGCTGAAGAGGATCGTGTCGGCCAGAGCCTCGGGATGGTTGGCGACGACTTCGGGAAAATCGTCGGTGGAGAGGACGGTGTTGAGCGGCAGGCCGGCGTTGATACCGCTGCGGGCGAACCAGTCGCCGAAGTAGGGGAGGTCGAGCCGTTCGGGGCGATCGGCGGCCAGCTGATGGTATTCGGCGAACGGATAGACCCAGGTGAGCAGACCGGTCCGGTCGGGGAAGTCGTCGATCGCCCGGCGGATGTGGGGAATGACCTCCAGGGCGCAGCGCTCGTCCAGGTCCCCTTTTTCGGTGTCGATGGTGAGGAATTCGACGACCTGGGGGTTTTCGATCTGTCCTCGACCATTGAGCCGTCCAGTGGAGAGTGGGCAGTAGATGTCGAACGGCTCGCGCTGGTACAGGTCCCACCAGGGGTTCTGCCAGAACCAGGGGTCGTTGGGGTAGTAGCGGAAGGGGAAGTGATCGCCGGGCAGACGGGCGATGCGGGTCATGTAGCCGACCATCTCCAGGCCGAAGTCCTCGTTGAGAGCGCCGGAGGGATAGTTGGGGGCGGGGGCGCGGAGGAAGTCGCCGGCGTAGATATCGGTCAGGGGAACGCAGTCGCTGGCCAGGTCGATACCGGTGCTGTAGTTGGTGCCGCGGACGTCGACGGGAAGATCGGGACACTCGCGCCGGTAGTGCTGCCAGAAGTCGAGGATGCGGGCGGAGACCTGGCCGTAGTCGACGCGAGCGAACTGCCGGCCGTCGAAGTTTTCGCCCAGGGCGGACCAGCCGAAGTGGGAGAAGCCGAAGCCGTTGGAGAGCCAGATGTAGTCGAAGCCGAGGGTGGAGGTGAACGCCCGGCTCTGGCGCCAGAAGAATTCGCCGAAGGGGGTGTTGTCGGGGATGCCGTCGGGATAGGCGGCATAGGAGAGGTCGTGAGGATCTCGCTGCCGTCGGCGACCCAGAAGAGAATGGAGCATTCTGCGGAGATGTCGAGCAGGGGGTGCCATTGGGAGAGGATCCGGTGGCAGGTCTGTTCGATGTTGTCCGGGTCGATTTGCGCGAACGGTTTCAAGCTGGTCTCCAGCACCACGCGCTGGACCTGAGGATGTTCTTCCTTCATATCGGGTTTGCTCCGCTGTTCTGTCGGGATAAGTCGAATCATATGGATAGAGGCAGATTATCCGCATTTTGAAGGAGCCTGGCAACCGGCGCTGGACAGATCCCGCTCCAGGGGCCAAATTCTGAGGCGATTCCGGCGGCGAGACGGGGAATTGAGATGTGGGCGTCTCAGCGACATTCCTGGTTGGGGACAGGTCTGTCCTAACTGGTATCCGAACGGTTGCGGTGGCTCTGGGGGCGGGGGATTCGGGCAAAGAAATAAGTGACATAATACTTGATAAAACATATATTTGAGCGTGATCTTCCAAAAAATAATAGGCGATTTCATAAAACGGCACGAATTCTGCATGGGGAGGATGCGGTCGGCCAGATAGGGTCGACCGGGAACCACCGAATTCGGGAATTACCGGATTCCGGGAATTAGCAAATTCCTACATAGAGGGGGTTGGTTTATGAATATGCACTGGATCGACTGGGCCGTGATCTTCGGCGTAGTGATCTTTTTTACTGCGGTAGCGACCGCCACCAGGAAATACGCGCAGTCGACGAGCGATTTTCTGGCCGCCAACCGACTGGCCGGTCGTTATTTGCTGACCCTGGCCGAAGGGGTGGCCGGACTCGGGGCGGTATCGGTCGTCGCCCTTTTTCAAATGCGCTACAAGGTGGGCTTCGCCGCCGACTGGTGGGGTCAATTGGCCGCGCCGCTGGGGTTGATCATGATGCTGACCGGCTGGGTGGTCTATCGCTTCCGCGAGACCCGGTCGCTGACGCTGGCCCAGTTTTTCGAGATGCGCTACGGTCGCCATTTCCGCATCTACGCGGGCAGCATCTGCTGGGTTTCGGGCATCATCAACTTCGGCATTTTTCCGGCGGTGGGCGCCAACTTCTTTATCCACTACTGCGGCTTGCCCGGTCACTACTCCCTGCTGGGCGCGATACTTCCCACCTATCATACGCTGTTGATCCTGCTGGTCGGAATTTCCCTGTATTTCACTTTTGCGGGTGGGCAAATCGCCGTGCTGGTCACCGACTTTCTCCAGTCGTTTTTTGTCAACATCGTGCTGGTGGCTATCCTGATCATCGTGTTGGTAAAGTTTCCGTTGGCCAAAGTCTTCGACGGGATGCAAATCGCCGAGACGGGCAAATCACTGGTCAATCCATTCGACGCGGGAGACGTGGAGGGGTTTAATCCCTGGTACTTCGTCATCGGCCTGGTGGGCATGGTCTTCAACCGCATGGCCTGGCAGGGGTCGCAGGCGTATCACGTGTCGGCCAAGTCGCCACACGAAGCGAAGATGGCCGGCGTGCTGGGCTACTTCCGCGGCTGGGGGTTCCAGATGAGCCTGACGTTGATTCCGCTGGTGGGGTACATGATCATGCACCACCCGGATTACGCCATCTGGGCGGAGAAGATCAATACCATCCTGGCGGCGATTCCCGACGAGCAGGTGCGCAGTCAGATGATCACCCCGCTGACCATGACCATGTATTTGCCCGTGGGCATGATGGGGGCATTTGGAGCGGTGATGTTCGTCGCTTTCATCACCACCCACGACACCTACCTGCACTCCTGGGGCAGCATCTTCGTTCAGGATGTGTATCTGCCCTGGCGGAACAGGGAGATCGATCCCAAGGCTCACTTGAAGCTGCTGCGCGGAGCGATTTTCGGCGTGGCGGTGTTCATCGTCCTGTTCAGCTCCTTCTACCACCAGACACAGGATATTTCGCTCTTCTTTGCGCTGACCGGCGCCTTCTGGCTGGGTGGCTGCGGCATGGTCATCATCGGCGGTCTGTACACTTCGTGGGGGACCACGGCCGGGGCGTACGCGGCGCTGACCAGCGGCACGCTTCTGGCCACCACCGGCATGGTTCTGGAGCACTACTGCGAGGACTGGTTCGGCTTCGACTTTCCGCTCACCGGCCAGGAGGTTTACTTCTGGGCGATGCTGGCGTCGTTCATTTTTTACATGGGCTTTTCGTTTTTGGGCAAGCGCACTCACTTCAATTTGGACAAGATGCTGCACCGCGGCGAATTCGCCGTCGTGTCGGATCACGAGGCGACCGAAGGAGTGGTGGCCAAGCCGGAGTGGAACTGGAAGACGGCGCTGGGGATCACCGACGAGTTCAGCCGGGGTGACAAGATCATCTACGGGATCACGCTGGCCAAGTCGCTGGGTTTCTTCGGCCTCTGGGTGATAGTCACCGCCATCGCCCTGACGGTCGGCATGTCGGACAGCGAATGGGCCTGGTATCACCAGTATGTCAACATGTGGTTCTACATCGTCACCTCCTTCATCATCGCCGTCTGGCTGTCGATCGGCGGCATTCGCGATCTCTTCCGTCTGCTCCACGATCTGAAGGTGGCCAAGCGCGACCACAGCGACGACGGCACGGTGCGCGACCATGACTTTGAGCTGAAGGAGGGAGAAGAGACTGCAGCTGGTTCGTGAGAACCGAGAATTTTTCGCAGGGAGCATCCGAGAATGAGGGGGTAAACCATGTACATGCACTGGATCGACTGGGTGGTTGTGGCTGGGGTAGCCGTCTTTTTCATCGCGTTGGCCTATTCGACCAAGAAGTACACCCAGTCGACGAGCGATTTTCTGGCGGCCAACCGGCTGGCCGGCCGGTATTTGCTGACGCTGGCCGAGGGGGTCGCCGGGCTGGGGGCGGTGTCGATTGTCGCCCGCTTTCAGATGGTCTACAAGGCGGGGTTTGCGCCCAACTGGTGGGAGCAGTTGCAGGCGCCGATCGCGCTGATTCTGATGTTGACCGGGTGGGTGGTCTATCGCTTTCGGGAGACGCGGGGACTGACGCTGGCCCAATTTTTCGAGATGCGCTACGGCCGCAACTTCCGCATCTACGCGGCCACCATCTGCTGGGTATCGGGAATCATCAACTTCGGCATCTTCCCGGCGGTGGGGGCGAACTTTTTCATCCACTACTGCGGCCTGCCGAGTCACTACGAACTGCTCGGGGCGATACTGCCGACCTACCACACGCTGCTGGTGGTGCTGCTGTCGCTCTCCCTGTATTTCACCTTTTCGGGGGGGCAGATCGCGGTGCTGGTCACCGATTTCTTCCAGTCTTTCTTCGTCAATATCATCCTCATCACCATTCTGATTCTGTTGCTGGTCAAGTTTCCGCTGAATCAGGTGTTTGAAGGGTTGCAGATGGCGCCGGAGGGGCAGTCGCTGCTGGATCCGTTCGACGCCGGGGATGTGAAGGGGTTCAATCCGTGGTATTTCCTGATCGGTCTGTTCGGCATGGTCATCAACCGGATGGCCTGGCAGGGGTCGCAGGCGTATCACGTGTCGGCGAAGACGCCGCACGAGGCGAAGATGGCCGGGGTGCTGGGCAGCTTTCGCGGCTGGGCGCTGCTGTGGGCACTGACGCTGATGCCGCTGGTGGCGTATATGATCATGCACCACCCGGAGTACAGCGACTGGGCGGCCAAGGTCAACGGTATTCTGGCGGGGATCGAGGACGAGCAGGTGCGCGACCAGATGATCACGCCGGTGACCATGACGCTGTATATGCCGGTTGGCTTGATGGGGGCGTTCGCGGCGGTGATGTTCGCGGCGTTCATCAGCACGCACGATACCTATCTGCACTCGTGGGGCAGCATCTTTGTCCAGGATGTGTATCTGCCCTGGAGTGGCAAGGAACTGGAACCCAAGGCGCATTTGCGCCTGCTGCGGATCTCGATTTTCGGGGTGGCGGTGTTCATCTTTCTGTTTAGCTCCTTCTACCGGCAGACGCAGGACATTCTGCTGTTTTTCGCGCTGACCGGTGCCTTCTGGACGGGGGGAGCGGGGGTGGTCATCGTCGGCGGGCTCTATTCCAGGTGGGGGACCACCTCGGGGGCTTTCGCAGCGCTGACCAGCGGCTCGCTGCTGGCCACGGCCGGCATGATCTGCGAGCACTGGTGGAGCGACTGGTACGGAACGGATTTCTTTCTCACCGGTCAGGAGGTGCTGTTCTTCGCCATGCTGGTCGGCTGGAGCATGTACGCGGGATTCTCGCTGCTGGGCAAGCGGACCCATTTCAATCTGGAAAAGATGCTGCACCGCGGCGGTTACGTGGTCGCCACGGACCGCGAGGCGACCGGCGGGGTAGCCGTTGAGCATAAGTGGACCTGGAAGACGGCGCTGGGGATCACCGACGAGTTTACGCGGGGCGACAAGATCATCTACGGCGTCACCATCGTCAAGTCGATCGGCTTCTTTGTCATCTGGATCGTCATGACGGTTCTCGCCATGACCGTGGGAATTGGGGTGAAAGGCTGGAGCACGTATCACTACTACGTGAACGCCATGTTCTTCATCATCACTTCTTTCATCGTCATGGTCTGGCTTTCTATTGGCGGTTTGCGCGATCTGTTTTATTTGTATCGCGATTTGAGGAAGGCGCGGCGCGACTTTACCGACGACGGCACGGTGCGCGATCACGACTTCGAACTGAAGCAAGGAACGGAGAACTGAGGGAAAAGAGATGGCAAGAGGCAAATCCACGGTAGCGATCGCCGCGTCGACGGACGCGGCGCTGGAAGACTTGCGGGCGCCGCTTGACGCGCGGCTGTCCTACGAGCAGGTGGATGTGGTGGTGCGGCGGGCGCTGGAACTGGACCAGTCGGAGCAGGCGCTGAAGAAGATCGTGCAGCCGACCGACTGGGTGGCGATCAAGCCGAATATCGTCACCAGCCCCTCGCACGACTGTTCGTACTGGTACAATGGAGTCGCCCATCCCGGGCAGGTGACCGATCTGCGAGTGATCAAGAGCTTGATCGGGTATCTGATCGACAGCTGCCGGCCGCGGCGGATCAGCATCGCCGAGGGTGGGGCGGAGTGGCAGAAGGCGACCGAGCCGGATCAGGAGGATGGCTGGACGGTGAGTTTCCCGGAGTTCGACGGGCTCTCGTACGTGGGGATCGTCGAGGAGTTCGAGGCGATCTGCCCGGGGCTGGTCGACATCGTCGATCTGAACTGCGACGAGATCCGCTTTCTGCCGGTTCCGGACCCGTTCGCCAGCGGTGTCGGTCCGATGCAGCGGGTGGGGCAGGAGATGCGCCCTCCGGAGCAGTTCGGCCGCAGCGCGTACGTGCCGGACACGGGAGAGTTGCGCGAGGGATACCACATTCCGGCGACGGTTCTGGACTGCGACAAGCTGATCTCGGTGCCGGCGATGAAGACGCACACCTGCGCGACGACGCTGGCGCTGAAGAACTACGTCGGCATTTTGCCCACACATCCCTCGGGTGTGGTCAGGAAGCACAACATCCACCAGGGGGATTTTCAGAAGGGGTTTCTCGATCTGTTTTCGTATCATCCGGCCGATTACAGTCTGATCGAGGGGTTCTGGTCGACCGAGGGGAATGGCCCGCAGTGGGGGGACAACATCCGCCACAACGTGGTGGTGGCCAGCGCCGATCCGGTGGCGGCCGACGCGGTTTGTTCCGAAGTGATGGGTTTCAACGCGCAGGATATCGACTATTTGCACCTGGCAGCTCAGAAGCGATTCGGCACGCTCGACCCGGAGGAGATCGAGGTGGTGGGGAACTCGGTCGAGGTGGTGATGCGGAAGTTCAAGCTGGCAGCCGGTCGCAAGGGAGTGGCGTTCGCAGCGCGCGGCAACCGGAGCTGGATGGTGCGCAATGGGACCGAGGAGTGGCTGCGGCTTGACAGCGAGGAGCGGTATATCGATCTGGCTCGCTTTTTTGGGGAGTACGCGGCGGAGACCGCCTGCGCGGCGGTGGAGGTGCGCTCCGGGAAGATGCAGTGCGGCAGCCTGTGGGCCTCGGCGGCCGGGAAGATGCGGGTGCTGCTCAACGGTCAGACCGTGGTGGAAAAGGAGCAGGGGAGTGGCCACGAGTTTGCCGAGTTTAAAGTAGATGTCGAACTGGCCGAGGGGATCAACCGCCTGGAGGTGCAGGTGGAGCCGTGTGAGGAGGGTATGGGCTTCACCGCGCTGCTGTGCGATGCAGATGGGTATGGGCTGCGGGATATCGAGTATCGGTTGGATTCTTGAGAAGGAAGAATACCACTGAAAGGCGGCGGGGACTTCCCTGCCGCCTTATATTTTAAGCAGCATGGCGAATCCGAAATCAGAGGAGGTGGAGATGACACCGAGGGAAGTCATAAGCGCAAATATCGAGTGGAACGACCCGGAGCGGATCGGCTTCAGCTTCACCGGTGTGGAGGGATGGCGCAACGACTTCACCGGCGCCGGCTGCAATCACGGTCTCCAGGAGAAGCGCTGGGAGGAGGGGGATTTCGAGTTCTACACGGATATCTGGGGCAATGTCTGGTACCGGCTCAAGCATCTGTCCAAGGGGGGCGAGGTGTACAAGCCAGTGCTCGAGGATTGGGCGGATCTGGACAATCTGGAACTGCCGGATTTGGACAATCCGGCCTATTTCGAGGGAGCCCGACAGCTGGGTGCCTCGGATACCGATCTGTTCCGCGTCGGCTGGCTGCCGGGCTGGCCGTTCGCCGTCTGCCGGTACATGCGCAAGATGGAGATCTACTTCGTAGATCTGCTGGCCGAGCGGGAGCGGATCGACGTGCTGCACGATCGAGTGACGACGCTGCTGGAAGGGGTGATCGCCCGCTACGGAGAGGCGGGCATGGACGGGGTGATGTTCTGTGAGGATCTGGGCATCCAGGACCGGCTGCTGATGAGTCCGGCGATGTGGCGCGACGTCTTTCGGCCGCTGTACGAGCGGCTCACTTCCAAGGCGCACGAGTACGGCGTGAAGGTGATTCAGCACTCCTGTGGGTACAACTACGAACTGGTGGACGATCTGTGCGAGGCGGGAATCGATTGTCTGCAGTTCGACCAGCCGGCAGTTTATGACATGCCGGCGCTGGCTGAGAAGCTGCGCGGGCACAGGGTCGGCCTGTTTGCGCCGTGCGATATTCAGCTGGTGCTGCCGACGGGGGATAGGGCGCACATCGAGGCGGAGACCGAGCGGATGGTGGATATTTTCCGGGGTGGGTTGATCGCCAAGAACTACGGGGATTTGCACGGGATCGGAGTGGAGCCGGAATGGGATGGGTGGGCGTACGATACGTTCGTAAGGGCGGGTTGTGAGGAGAAGGTGGAGGTGTAAGCCCGGATGCTGCGCCATTTGAAACAGTACGATATACGGCCCAAGCGGTCGCTGGGGCAGAACTTCCTGGTGGATGGAGACATCCTGAAGCGGGAGGTGGCGTACGCGGATCTGCGGGGAACGGAGACGGTGCTGGAGATTGGGGCGGGGATCGGGAATTTGACCGAGCGGTTGCTGCAGAACGCGGGCCGGGTGGTGGCGATCGAGAAGGATCGGCAGTTCGAACGGCGGCTGCGGGATCTGCAGAAGGAGTACGGAAATCTGGAGGTGATCTGGGGGGATGCGCTGGAGATGGCGCTTCCCCCTTTTGACAAACTGGTCGCCAATCTGCCGTTCAAGCCGGCGCTGCCGCTCATCTTCAAGATCGTGGACTGCCAGTTTGAGCGGGCAGTGCTGATCTGCCAGAAGCGGCTGGCGGGGCGGATCTGCGCCGGTGTGGGGGAAAACGGGTACTGCCGGCTGAGTGTCGCCATCGGTCGGCTGGCGGAGGCGGAACTGCTGGAGGTGGTGCGGCCGACGGCGTTTTCTCCACCGCCCGAGGTGGAGAGCGGCATCGTGCAGATCCGCAAGATTCGGCCCAAGTTCCAGGTTCCCTCCGAGGATTTTTTTCGCCAGCTGCTGGAGGGACTCTTCGCCCAACGGGAGGAATCGGTGGAGCGGGCGGCCAGAGCCATACGAGACAAGCGGTTTAAACCGCGCGTCGTGGACGGGGCGCTGAGTAGTCTGGGTAGAAAGATCGGGAACAAGCCGGTTTTCATGGTTACGCCCGTAGAATTTGGGAAGATTGCCCGGGCGTTCTGGGATGTAATAGGTTCAGGAGGACGTCGCTGAATGGCCGACGAATCGAAAGAGGGTGGGCTTCCCATCGAGCGCGTTTATCGAGTGAGGCGGTACGCCTGGACGCTGGCCGCAGTGTGGACGTTGCTCATCTCCGCTTCGCTGGCGTGGAATATCGCGCAGGAACAGCAGAGCACGCTGGAGGCGGCTCGCATCCAGGCGAGGGTGGGGTACGAAAAGGACGTCACCTATCGTCAGTGGAGCGCCGAGCACGGTGGAACCTACGTGCCCGAGACGGAGAAGACGCCGGCGAATCCGTATCTGGGCGATCTGCCTGAGCGGGATCTGCAGACGCCGTCGGGGCGGGATTTGACCCTGGTGAACCCGGCGTATATGACGCGGCAGATCCACGAGATCGAGGAGGGGAAGTCCGGGGTCCGCGGGCACATCACCAGCCTGGATCCGATTCGCCCGGAAAACGCGCCGGATCCCTGGGAGAGAGTGGCCCTGCAGGCGTTTGAAGAAGGCATCCCCGAAGTCAGCTCGGTGGAGGAGATGGTCGGTGGGGAATACATGCGCCTGATGCGTCCCCTGGTCACCCAGAAGGGTTGCCTGAAGTGTCACGCCACACAGGGATATAGGGAAGGAGAGATCCGCGGCGGCATCAGCGTCTCAGTGCCGATGGCGGCACTGTGGAAGGTCCAGGAGGAGAGCCTCTCGGGGCTGGGACTGGCGCACGTTCTGCTCTGGCTGGCCGGGGGGCTGGCCATCGTCGGCTGGGCGCGTCGGCTGCAGCGCAGCGAGGAGAGGCGGCAGCGGGCCGAGGAGGAGATGCTGCGGGCAAAGGAGGAGGCGGAGTTCGCCAACCAGGCCAAAAGCGAGTTTCTGGCCAATATGAGCCACGAGATCCGCACGCCGATGAACGGCGTCATCGGCATGACCGAGCTGCTGCTGGGCACGGAGCTGGACCGGATTCAGCGCAGCTATCTGCAGACGATCGATTCATCGGCGGAATCCCTGCTCGACATCATCAATGACCTGCTCGATCTGTCCAAGATCGAGGCGGGTAAGATGGAGCTGGAAAAGACCGGCTTCCTGCTGTGGGATCTGCTGGACGGGGTGCTGAAGATCGTGGCGGTGCGCGCCCACGAGAAGGGGTTGGAACTGGCCTGCCACGTATCCCCCGAAGTCCCCGAGGGGCTGGTGGGAGATCCGGCGCGTCTGCGCCAGATTTTGATCAACCTGCTCGGCAACGCGGTGAAGTTCACCGAAACGGGAGAGGTGGTGGTGGATATCGAGCTGTGTGAAGAGGAAGGGGAGGTGGTCGAACTACAGATTTCGGTGCGGGATACCGGGGTGGGGATTCCGGCGGACAAGCAGGACCAGATTTTCGAAGCGTTTTCGCAGGCGGACAGCTCGACCACGCGCCGCTTCGGCGGAACCGGTCTGGGGTTGACGATTTCGACGCAGCTGGTGGAACTGATGGGGGGCCGCATCTGGGTGGAGAGCAAAGAGGGAGCGGGGAGCACGTTCTTCTTCACGGCGCAGTTCGGCCTGCCTACGGAGCCGCTGGCCTCCCGGACGGTTCCGCTTCTCGAGCGGTTGCAGGGGCTGCGGGTGCTGGCGGTGGACGACAACGCGACCAACCGGCTGATCATCGAGGAGATGCTCAAGAGCTGGGAGATGCGGCCGACCGTGGTGGAGTGCGGGCCGGCCGCTCTGGGGCAGATGCAGCAGGCGGTGCGCGAGCAGCGGCCGTTCGATCTGGTGCTGCTGGACGCGATGATGCCGGATATGGACGGTCTGGAGGTGGCCAGGCAGATCGGCCGGCATGCGGAGCTGGGAGGAGCGGTCATGATGCTGCTGTCGTCGCTCGATGATCAGGATTATATCAACAGCATCCGCGAGGAAGGGGTGCGCACCCATTTGCGGAAGCCGATCACCCGATCGGATCTGCTCGATGCGATCATGGATGCGCTGGCCGACCAGTTGCCGGCCGGGGAAGAGGTGATGAATTCTTCCATCGCGGAAGAATCTACCGTGCAGCTGCTCCGCGTGCTGCTGGCCGAGGACAACAAGGTCAACCAGCTGGTCGCCGTGGCTATGCTGGAAAAGCAGGGGCACGCGGTCACCGTGGTGAGAAACGGGCAGGAGGCGCTGGATATGCTGGAGGCGGAATCGTTCGATCTGGTTTTGATGGATATGCAGATGCCGGTGATGGGCGGCATCGAGGCGACCAGGGAGCAACGGCGGCGAGAGAGGCTGGCTGGAGGGCACATGGCGATTGTGGGACTGACGGCCAACGCGATGAAGAGCGATGAAGAGGACTGTCTGGCCGCCGGCATGGATGCGTATATTCCCAAACCGCTACGCCGCGACAGGTTGACTGAAACTTTTGCCGAACTGGCGTCCAGATTCCCGGTGATGGGAAAGACTGGAGGCGAGACGGCTTCTGAATAAGGGGTCGAAGTAGAGACGAGCGGGACGATCTGCGCAGATCGTCCCGCTTTTTCCGTTCTATAGGAAAAATAAGGAGATAGCGATTCTGCCATGGTTTCCTGCGTTTGACAGGTGAAGAAAATTTCCGTATTGCCAACAGGTATTAGATGCTCGAAAGGTGCCGGCGGGGACTACGGAGCAGTCTCTGACGCACTCCCTTTTTCCACTCTTTGGCAGAGAGAGAAAGCTACCATGGCCAGACGCGAAGATCTGGAGAAGATTCTGATTATTGGTTCGGGGCCGATCATTATCGGCCAGGCGTGTGAGTTCGACTACTCCGGCACACAGGCCTGCAAGGCACTGCGGGAGGAAGGGTACCAGATCGTTTTGGTCAATTCCAACCCCGCCACGATCATGACCGATCCCGATATGGCGGACAAGACCTACATAGAACCGCTCAACCTGGAGACCGTGACGAAGATCATCGAAAAAGAGCGCCCCGACGGGCTGCTGCCGAATCTGGGGGGGCAGACCGCACTGAACCTGGCCGCCAGCCTCTATAAAGAGGGGATTCTGGAGAAATACGGGGTCGAGGTCATCGGGGTGAAGGCGGACGCTATAGAGCGTGGAGAGGACCGCATCGCCTTCAAGGAGACGATGGCAAGGCTCGGCATCGAGGTGCCCCGGTCCGTGGCATGTCATTCGCTCGAGGAGGCGGAGAGAGCAGTCGGAGATCTGGGTTATCCGGTCGTGTTGCGGCCGGCTTATACGATGGGAGGGACCGGCGGAGGGATCGCCTATAATCTGGAAGAAATGCGCGTCATCGTCCGGCGTGGTCTGGCCGCCAGCCTGGTGCACCAGGTGCTGGTGGAGGAATCGGTGCTGGGATGGGAGGAACTGGAGCTGGAGGTGGTCCGGGATGCGAAGAACCAGAAAATCACCGTCTGTTTTATCGAGAACGTCGATGCAATGGGGGTCCATACAGGGGACAGTTTCTGTGTCGCTCCGATGCTCACGGTGCCGGAGCCGCTGCAGCAGCGGATGCAGGATTTCTCCTACCGGATCGTCGAGGCGATCGGCGTCACGGGCGGGACCAATGTCCAGTTCGCCCACAACCTGGAGGACGACCGGCTGGTGGTCATTGAGATCAACCCCCGCACCTCGCGTTCGTCCGCCCTGGCCTCGAAGGCGACCGGTTTTCCGATCGCCCGAATCTCGACCAAGCTGGCCGCCGGCCTGACCATGGACGAGATCCCGTACTGGCGGGACGGCACGCTGGAGAAGTACAGTCCCAGCGGCGACTACGTGGTGGTGAAGTTCGCGCGCTGGGCGTTCGAGAAGTTCCCCCAGGCGACCGACATCCTGGGGACGCAGATGAAGGCGGTCGGGGAGGTGATGAGCATCGGCAAGAATTTCAAGGAGACGCTGCACAAGTCGATCCGCGGCCTGGAAATCGGCAAGTCAGGGCTGGGTGTCGAAGAATACAAGGAGCTCAGTCTTCCCCAGCTGAAGGAACAGCTGGCGCAGCCGTCGAGCGTGCGCGTCTTCCTGATGTACGAGGCGTTGCGCAAGGGAATGACCGTCGAAGAATTGTATCAGCTGACCTATCTCGGTCGCTGGTTCATCGAGCAGATAAAGGAGCTGGTCGATCTGGAGGAGGAACTGCTCGCGCACGCGTGGGCGGATCTGCCGGACGAACTGCTCGTCAGGGCGAAGGAGTCGAGTTTTGCCGACCGGTATCTGGCCGGCCTCTTCGGCGTATCCGAGACGGAAGTCCGTGAAAGGCGGATCGCTCTGGGCAAGGTGGCCCGCTACGACGCGGTGCCGGTCAGCGGGGTCGAGGATGCGGCGTACTACTACTCGACCTATATCAGCGATGAGGACAAGGTGCCGGTGTCGCCCAATAAGAAGATTATGATTCTGGGGGGCGGTCCCAATCGGATCGGCCAGGGGATCGAGTTCGACTACACCTGCGTGCATGCCGCTTTCACCCTGCGGGACGAGGGGTACGAATCGGTGATGGTCAACTGCAACCCGGAGACGGTTTCCACCGACTACGACACCTCGAACAAACTCTATTTCGAGCCGCTCACGGTCGAGGATGTGCTGGCCATCTACGACAAGGAGAAGCCGGAAGGGGTGATCGTGCAGTTCGGCGGGCAGACGCCGCTCAATATCGCCCAGGAGCTGAAGGACAACGGGGTGAAGATTCTTGGGACCACCCCGGAGAGCATCCGCCTGGCCGAGGATAGGGAGTATTTCCGGGAGCGGATGATGGCGCTGGACATTCCCCAGCCGGAGAGCGGCACCGCCCGAAATCTGGAGGAGGCGCTGGAACTCGCCGGACGGATCGGGTATCCGCTCATGGTGCGCCCCTCGTTCGTCCTCGGCGGACGGGGTATGGAGGTGATTTACGACGAGGAGATGCTGGTCAAATACGCGCGCGAGGCGATTAAGGTCAGCCCGGAATACCCGATGCTGATCGACCGGTTCCTCGAGGACGCGATCGAGGCGGAGGTGGACGCGATCTCGGATGGGGAGGATACCTTCGTGGCCGCGGTCATGGAGCACATCGAGCTGGCCGGCGTGCACTCTGGCGATTCCGCCTGCTCCATACCGACGCGGAATATCCCCCAGAAGCATCTGGACACGATCGAGGATTACACCGCCCGGATCGCGAAGGAACTCGAGGTGGTGGGGATCATCAACGTCCAGTATGCCATCTGCGATGATCAGGTCTACATCATTGAGGCGAATCCCCGGGCTTCGCGCACGGTGCCGCTGGTCGCCAAGGTGATGGGGCTGCCCATGGCGCGCCTGGCCACCCAGTTCATGCTGGGGCGCAAGATGGCGGAGTTCCCCGAGATCGAGAAGCGAAAAATCTCCTATTTCGGCGTCAAGGAGGCGGTCTTCCCCTTCAATATGTTCCACGAAGTCGACCCGCTGCTGGGACCGGAGATGAGGGCGACCGGCGAGGTGATGGGGATTTCCGAAAGTTTCGGCATGGCGTTCTACAAGGCGCAGGAGGCGACCGGGACCAGGCTACCCCTGAAGGGGAATGTCCTGCTGACGGTGGCCGACAAGGACAAGCCGGTCCTGCTGGACGTGGCCAAACGGCTGGAGAAAGTGGGTCTCACTCTCCACACGACCGAAGGAACGGGTCGCTTCCTGGAGGAGAATGGCATCGCCAGCACGTCCATCAAAAAGCTGCACGAGGGGAGGCCGAATTTGGTGGATGCGATCAAGAGCAACGAGCTCGATCTCGTCATCAATACGCCGGTCGGTCGGGACAGCAAGCACGACGACAGCTACATTCGCATGACGGCGATTCAGCAGAAGGTGCCGTATGTGACTACTATGGCGGCGGCCCTGGCCAGCGTGGAGGGGATCGAGTCGATGGTGGAAAAGGAGACGGTGCCGAAGGCGCTGCAGGAGTATTACGAGTAGGGTGCGAGTGCTGCCCGGCGGCTGGAATGTCCGCCGGGCAGCGCCGTAGTAATTCCACAGGAGTGTTCTGAAATGGGAAAGAGTCACAAGGTGCCTGACACTACCGACGGGACGGTATTCTACGTCTCGCCGAATGGGAAGGACAGCTGGTCGGGGAGATTGCCCGAGCCGAATGTGCGTGGGACGGACGGGCCGCTGGCTTCGGTGAAAGGGGCGCAGAAGAAGGTGCGGCCGCTGGTCAAAAAGGGATTGGAAAAGCCGGTGGAGGTACTGCTGCGCGGGGGGACCTACTTTTTATTGTCACCGCTGAATTTTACGCCGGCGGATTCGGGCACGCTGCGGCTGGCAGGAGGAAAATCGGTGAACGAGCCGCCGCTGGCGGTGAGCTATCGGGCGTATCCCGATGAACATCCGATGATCAGCGGAGGGAAGCGGATCCGGGGATGGAAGGAGACCGAGGTGAACGGGCACGCCGCCTGGGTGGCATCGGTTCCGGGAGTGGCGCAGGGGAAGTGGTATTTCCAGCAGCTATGGGTCGACGGCGAGCGGCGGATGCGGTCGCGGTTGCCGGAGAAGGGACTGTATCGGATCGAGCGGTTGGTCGGGGTGAACAGCAAGACGCCGTATCACCAGGGGCAGGATCGGTTCGTGTACGGGAAAGGAGATATCGATCCGGCGTGGCACAATCTGGGGGATGTGGAGGTGGTGGGGCTGAGCTACTGGACCGAGTCGCGGCTGTGGATCAAAGAGATCGAGCGGCGGAAAAGGCTGGCGATCTTCGACCGCAAGAGCAGCAAGCGGCTCAGCGACGATTTCGACGCCGGGCGGCCGACGCAGTACTACGTGGAGAACGTGTTCGAGGCGCTGGAGCCGGGGGAGTGGTATCTGGATCGAGCCGAGGGGAAGCTCTACTACCTGCCGCTGCCGGGGGAGGAGATGGGGACGGCCGAGGTGATCGCCCCGCGTTTGACGGAGTTGATGCGGGTGGAGGGGAAGAAGGAGCCGGTCCGCCAGCTTCGCTTCGAGGGGATCGTCTTTGCCCACAACCAGTGGGATCTGCCGGCCGATATGAGCAACGTGGGGCAGTCTTCCCATCAGATTCCGGGAGCGGTGGTGTTGAGCAATGTGTGGGGCTGCGAGTTTCGCCACTGCGCCTTTGCGCATCTGGGCAGCTACGGTGTGGAGCTGGTGGACGGCTGCTGCGACGTGGAACTGGTCGGCTGTGAGGTGATCGATCTGGGGGCCGGCGGGGTGAAGATCTGGCACGGCTGCAGGCGCAATGCGATCAGCGACTGCGTGATTGCGGACGGGGGGATTCTGTATCCGAGTGCGGTGGGGGTGCTGGTTGGGCGGGCGAGTGGGAACAAGGTCGTCCACAACCACATCCACGATTTTTATTACACCGGGATCTCGGTCGGCTGGTGCTGGGGGTACGCCGAGAGCGAGGGGTACGGCAATATCATCGAATACAACCACGTGCACGATATCGGCCACGGAATGCTCAGCGACATGGGTGGGATCTACACCCTGGGGGTGAGCCCGGGGACGCGGATTCGCTACAACATTTTTCACGATATCAGTTCGCGGGGATATGGCGGCTGGGCGATCTACACGGATGAGGGGAGCACCGATATCCTGATCGAGAACAATCTGGCTTATCGGACGAACTGCTCGGCGTTTCATCAGCACTACGGGCGGAACAATCTGATCCAGAACAATATCTGGGCGTTCGGGCGTCAGGAGCAGCTGGCGTTGACGCGGCTGGAGAGGCACTGTTCGTTCATCTTCAGGAACAATATCGTGTATTTCGACGAGGGGGAGCTGTTAGCCTCGAATTTGAAGAAGGCGACGGGTGATCACGTAACCTTCGACGGCAATCTCTACTGGCGGGTTGGAGGGAAGAAGTTCCGCTTTGGGGAGAAGGCGTTCCGGCAGTGGCAGCAGGCGGGGATGGACCGGAACAGTGCGATCGCCGATCCGGGGTTTGCGGCGCCGGGGGAGGGGGATTTCCGGCTGAAGAATAACTCGCCGGCGCTGGAAGTCGGCTTCCGGCCGTTCGATCTTTCGGGGGTGGGGCCGCGAGGGGAGGTGCGGGGGAAGTAGTTCATTTTCGATCATTTGCTTTGAGACGAGTCGGTTCGCGTGGAGCCGGCTCGTTTTTTTGCATCCGGGGGAAAGGGAGACCGGGACTTGATGGGCACCGGAGAAAGTCCGTACCTTGAGATTGCAACAGATGCATCCATGGGAATCTCATCCCATTATGGAGGTGTGCATTCGATGGAGATCCGCCCCCCCAAACCAGAGCATTTCATCCTCCGGATAGCGATCTTTCTGCTCATCGGTCTGCCGTTTTCCGCACGGGCCGAGGAGCCGACGCTGGCCCGGCTATCCTTCCGGGTTGCGCCGGAGCGGATGGCGGCGTTCGAGGAGGTCTATGCATCCCGGGTAGTGCCCCTTCTGGAGAGACGTGGTCTGGTAGAGTCCGTTGAGAGAGGAAGGGCGACTCCGGACAGCATGTTCAGCCGACTGTTCGAGGCGGGAACGCCGTCTCTGGTCGAGGCAAAGGGGAAGGAATTGGGAGGGGATCCGGAGTGGCAGGGCTTGCTACGGGAACTCGGGGATTCTTTTGCCGGGAATGAGAACTCGATCTGGATGCGATGGGAGATTTATCGAACGCCGGCCGGTTCCGGTACATTGATCGAGGCCGGTCCCGGTTTCCGCCAGGGCCTGTGGCAGACGTTCGACGCGCGGGATGGCCTCCTCACCGGTGGCGGGGGAGGAATTCTCCAGGATCGGGCGGGGAATCTGTGGTTTGCCAGGGCAGGGGTAACCCGATACGATGGGGAGATTTTTACCACCTTCACCACCGAGAACGGTCTGGTGGATGACGCCATGCTGGCGATAATGGAGGATCAGGCAGGGAATCTATGGTTCGGCACGGAAGAAGGGGGGGTGAGTCGGTACGACGGGGCAATGTTCGAGACTTTTTCCACGGTGGATGGGCTGGCGGGTAATCGGGTCGAATGTTCGGCGCAGGATCGGGCGGGTAATCTGTGGTTCGGCACGGACCAGGGTGCGAGCCGATTTGATGGAGCGAAATTCGAAACCTTTTCCGTCGCGGACGGCCTGGCGACCGATCGGGTGAACGCGATTCTGGTCGATCGGGAAGGAGCGGTGTGGTTCGGTACCGGTGGATATGAGGAAGAGAGCGGAGGGGTGAGTCGCTACGATGGAGAGTCGTTCGCCACCTTTACGACCGCGGACGGCCTGGCGCACGATATCGTGAATTCGATCTGGGAAGACCGGGCGGGAGATCTGTGGTTTGCGACGCGGGGCGGAGGGGTGAGTCGCTACGATGGCCAAACCTTTTTCAATCTCACCGGAGAGGATGGCCTGGGGTACCCGTTTGTGGGTGCGATGCTGCAGGATGGGGACGGAGATTTCTGGTTCGCTCAAATGGCAGCCGGCGTGAGACGCTACGATGGCGAGAAGTTCGAACGGTTCACCATCGCGGACGGCATGGGGAACAGTCAGGTGTTTTCCATGGCGGAAGACCGTGACGGGCACCTGTGGTTCGGGTTGATAAGTGGGGGCGTGAGCCGCTATGACGGGAGGCTTTTCTCTCACTTTTCCCAGGATGAAGGCCTTCGGGTTTCTTTCACCTTCGACATTCTGGAGGACCGGGCAGGCAATCTGTGGTTTGCAAGCTTCAGGGGAGCGAGTCGCTACGATGGAGAGGAATTCACCCATATAACCACTGCGGATGGTCTGGCTGATAACACGGTCTATAGCGTCATGGAAGATCGGGCTGGCCATCTGTGGTTCGGGACGAGAAAGGGGGTAAGTCGGTACGACGGCGAGATCTTCACCAGCTTCACTGCCCGGGATGGGCTGATCATCGATCCCGTCATTTCCATGATGGAAGACCGACAGGGGAATCTGTGGTTCGGCACGGGATGGCTTGAAGGAGGGGTGACCCGGTACGACGGCAACATATTCACGCCTTTCACGGCCGAGGATGGTCTGGCCGGCAATCGCGTGCGCGCCATAGCCGAAGATAGGGAGGGAAACCTGTGGTTCGGCACGGAGCACGGTGCCAGTCGGTACGACGGAGTGGGATTTACGACCTTTGCCGCAAAGGACGGCCTCACCGACAAACAGGTAACCGCCATTCTGGAGGATGGACAGGGGAATCTGTGGTTCGGCACGGGAGAGGGGATACTCCGCTATGATGGCGACAAATTCGTCCAATTCACCGTTGGTGACGGACCCGAACCGAGCAATATTTTCTGTATTTTCGAGGATCCGGCCGGCCATCTGTGGTTCGGGGATTGGGGGAGCGGTGTCATTCACTTCGATGGTCGGGTGTTCCAGTTTCTGGACCGCAGGGATGGACTGATAGACAATACGATCCAGGATGTTCTGCAGGACCGGGAGGGGAATATCTGGATCGGTTCGGAAGGAGGAGCCGTCCGCTATCGGCCGTCCCGCACGCCTCCCAAGGTGCGGGTCAAGCAGGTGATCGCCGACCGGACCTACCAATCGGTTGAAGCTATCGATCTGCTCTCGACGCAGCAGTTTGCGATATTCGAGGTCCAGGGGAGGAGTCTGACTACGCGTCCGGACCAGATGGTCTATTTGTTTCGGCTGGCGGGATACGAAGAGGAGTGGCAGCAGACGCGGAACAACAGGATAGAGTACGCTGCGCTGCCGATCGGGGAGCACACCTTCCAGGTGCAGGCGGTGGACCGGGATCTGAACTATTCGGAAATCGTCGAGATGCGGGTGCGGGTTTCGCCGCCCTACGGACAGCTGGCACTCGGTGGGGGGTTGCTGATTGCCCTGATCGGTCTGGTCGGGGCGGCCGGATACGCGGCGCAGCGGCGGCGGGAGAGGGATCGGGCCAGGGAGGAGTTGGTGCGGGAGCTGGAGGAGGAACTGCAGACGGCCCACGACATGCAGATGGACTTGATGCCCAGAAGCGCTCCAGAGATTCCCGGTTTCGCCGTGGCCGGTCGCTGCATTCCGGCCAACCACGTGGGCGGCGATTTCTTTCAGTACTTCCAGCAAGACGGCACACTGGCGATTTGCATGGCCGATGTGACCGGTCACGCCATGGAAGCGGCGATCCCGGTGGTGATGTTCAGCGGGATTCTGGAGAACCAGATGGAGGCGGGGGAGGAACTGGAGGCGCTGTTCGCCAGGTTGAACTACTCCCTGCACAGGATACTCGATAGCAGGACTTTCATCTGCTTCACCATGGCGACGCTCGACCCGATTAACCGGAGTCTGCGGCTGGCAAATGGAGGGTGTCCGTATCCATATCACTACCGGGCGGCTACTGGCGAGGTCCTCGAACTGCAAGTGGACGCCTATCCGCTCGGGGTGCGTGGGGAAACGCGCTATCCAGTGATAGAGGTGCGGCTGGAACCGGGCGACAGGGTGGTTTTCTGTTCGGATGGGATTATCGAGGCGGAAAAAATGGGCGGTGAAATCTTCGGCTTCGAGCGGACGGAGGAAATCATCGGCAGGAGCTGCGGGGAGGGGCTGTCTCCTACAGCGCTGATTGAAAGGGTGATAGATGAGGTGAAGAGTTTCAGCGCGGAGGTGCCGCAGGGGGACGATCAGACGATCGTTGTCGTGGCGGTGGGAGAGTAGGCTCTTTGTCGGACATAGTGTGGAATTGGTGAAATATATAGAGAAAATAAACTTCCGGAGGCTGGTCTGGAGGTGCCCTCAGAAGCGGTTTCCAGTGTCCCGAAGCCGCAGGATTGCGGCGTAGGGATACTGGCCTCGGAGGCCGACAGGATGTCGGGCGAGAATGAGCGAGAGGGCGCCTTCGGATCAGCCGTCTATCCGCAGAATGACTTTAGACTCTTCTGCTAGGCTCCATAATATGTGCTGTCCGAAAGAACGAGATCATCCCAGGAGGTCGACATGCTGCCGAATTACGATGTGGAGATGCGTCTGGATGTAAAGGTGCCGATGCGCGACGGGGTGGAACTCTCCGCCGACATCTATCTGCCCAGGGGAGAGGGGAAGTTTCCGACCGTGCTGATGCGCACGCCGTACAGCAACAACGTGCCCGATATGATCGAAAAGGGGCGGAGGTTGGCGAGCAACGGGTATGTATGTGTCACTCAGGACTGCCGGGGGCGCTGGGACTCGGGTGGGGAGTACTATCCCTTCCGTGAGGGGGAGGATGGACACGATACCCAGGAATGGATAGGCCGACAGGAGTGGAGCGACGGCAAGATCGGCATGGCGGGGGGGTCTTACGTGGGAACGGTGCAGTGGCAGTCGGCGCCGCATCGGAGCGAGTTTCTCAAGTGCATCGCGCCCCGGGTCATCTGCTGTGACTACTTCAGCGGGCTGGTCTATCCGGGCGGGGCGTTCCAGCTCAACGTGATGATGACCTGGGGGATGCGCACCAACGCCCACACCGGCCAGAGCATCGACTACCACAACTGGACCGAGGCGTTCCGGGCGCTGCCGGTCATCGAGATGGACGAGTTCGCCGGGCGCTGCCTGCCTTTTTGGAAGGACTGGGTGCGGCATTCGCACTACGACGAGTACTGGGAGGAGTTCAACGGCGAGAAACTGTGGGGAGAAATTGCGGTGCCGGCCTTCAATATGGGGGGATGGTACGATCTCTACGCGACGAACAGTTTCACCAACTTCAACGGCCTGCGCCAGAACGGGGGGACGCCGGAGGCGCAGCAGAGCAAGCTGATCGTCGGGCCATGGCCGCATGCGCTGAGCACGTCTCCACGCACCGGAGATATCGACTTCGGCGCCCACTCGATGGCCGATCTGGAGGGGGAGGAGCTGCGCTGGTTCGACTACTGGCTCAGGGGGATCGACAATGGGATTATGGACGAGCCGCCCCTGCGGCTGTTTATCATGGGGATCAACGAGTGGCGGAACGAGCGGGAGTGGCCGCTGGCGCGAACCCGCTGGCAGAAGGCGTATTTCGACTCCGAGGGGAAGGGGAACTCCCTGCTGGGGAACGGCCGACTCTCGGGGAAGGAGCCGCAGGGGGCGGAGGTGGATCAGTACGTGTACGATCCGCGCTATCCGGTGCAGACGCTGGGAGGCAACAACTGCTGCTCGCCCGACATCGTCCCCTGGGGGCCGCACGATCAGCGGGCGGCGGAGATGCGCAGCGATGTGCTCTGCTACACCAGCGAGCTGCTGGAGGCGGATCTGGAGGTGACCGGGCCGATCGAGGTGGTGCTCTACGCGGCTACGGACGGGACCGACACCGACTGGACCGCCAAGCTGGTGGATGTGTCGCCGACGGGGTACGCCCGCAATTTGTGTGACGGCATCCTGCGGGCCCGTTTCCGGGAGAGTCTGAGCGAGCCGACGCTGGTCGACCCGGGGAAGGTCTACGAATACAGGATCGACGTGGGGGTGACCGGCAACGTCTTTCTCAAGGGACACCGGATACGGGTGGAGATCTCTTCATCGAACTTTCCGCGCTTCGACCGGAATCCGAACACCGGGCACGAGTTTGGGGTCGACGCGGAGATGCGGCAGGCGCGCCAGACGATTTATCACAGCAAGGAATATCCGTCGCACATTTTGCTGCCGGTGATTCCCGGGCTGGAATGAGGATCGTTAGACGCAGGAAAGCGCGGAGAGGATGCACATCTCGGTGATCAGAATGCCGAAAATTATCTGAGGGTTATTAGAACGCGAATCGGATTATCAGCGGAAAGGGTCGATGACCATGCATGCGGACAGGGAGGATCGCCGGAACCGTTTCTTTTTTATTCCCCACACCCACTGGGAGGGGGCGGTGTTCAAGACCCGGGAGCAGTATCTGGAGATGGGGCTGCCCCACATACTGCAGGCGCTGCGGTTGCTAAAGCTGCATCCGGATTATCGGTTTGCGCTGGACCAGGTCTGCTATGTGAAGCCGTTTTTGGAACGATATCCGGAGGAGGAGGAAGTTTTTCGGCAGTTCGTCGAGGAGGGGCGACTGGCGATCGTGGGGGGGACCGATGTGATGGCCGACGTCAACATGCCGGGAGGGGAGTCGTTCGTTCGCCAGATTCTGTACGGTAAGGGGTATTTTCGGAAAGAGTTGGGGGTGGAGGTGACCACCAGCTGGCAGCTGGACAGCTTTGGGCATCACGCGCAGATGCCGCAGCTGCTCAAGCTGGCGGGGTACCGGTCGCTCTGGTTTTTCCGCGGGGTCGCCGATTGGGAGACGCCGGCGGAGTTTCTCTGGGAGGGGCTCGATGGCTCGCGGATCTCCGCCTTCTGGCTGGCGCACGGGTATGCCGTTACCTTCAACTCGCCGGAGACACCGGACGAGTTTGCACAGTTCATGGAGGAGCGGTTCGCGCAGCTGGCTCCGTTTGCGCGCGGTCCGGAGCGGGTGGGACCGGCGGGAGCGGACGTCTGTGAGCCGGAGGAGCACGTGCCCGGTCTGGTCGAAGAATTCAATCGACGGCCGGGCAGGTCGTTTGAGCTGAAGCTGGCGTCGCCGGCCGAATACGAGGCGGCGGTCGAAGAGCGTGCCGATGATCTGGAGGTGGTAACGGGGGAGCTCAATCCGATTTTCCAGGGGATCTACAGCAGCCGGATCGAGTTGAAGCAGCGGACGCGGGAGCTGGAGCGGTTGCTGACGACCGCGGAAAAGCTGGGCGTTTTGCTCCAGTGGCAGGGTGTGGAGAGCGGCGACCTGTGGCGGGCCTGGGAGCCGATGCTGTTCAACCAGGCGCACGATTTGATGTCCGGAGTGATGACCGATCAGGTGTACGAGGATTCGATTCGCGGGTTCGATTTCTCCAGACAGCTCGCGATGGAAGAGGTGGAGTCCCGACTGCGGAGGTTGATATCCGGGATCGACACCCGGGGGGAGGGGATGCCGCTGGTGGTGTTCAATTCGCTGGGGTGGCCGCGCACCGATCTGGCCGTGGCGGAGGTCGGATTCAGCGAAGAAGGGGTCGTGGATATAGAGCTGATCGGGCCGGATGGTCAGTCTCTTCCCGTGCAGATCCTGGAATGCCGGAGGAGCGGGGACGGCGGTCTGCTGAGCGCGCGGATCGGTTTTGTGGCCCGGGATGTGTCGGCGCTGGGATATTCGACGTATCGCCTGCTGACGCTGACGTCGGGGAAAACTACAGCTGCCAGTGCTGTGGATGAAGAGGGGATGCTGGAGAGCGAGTATTATCGGATGGAGATCGATCCGGCCAGCGGAGCGATCGAGCGATTGACTGTCAAGGAGGGGGACTGGGAGGCGCTGAGCGGGCCGGGCAATGTGGTGGCCATGGAAGAGGATCGCGGAGATCTGTGGGAGCCATACAAGCCGCTGGATGGGGGGAGCCGGATTGCCATGAAGGAACGACACCCGGCGCCCGGTCCGGACGCGGCGACGTTCAGTAGGGGACGGGATGATGGGCGGGGAACGATGGCGCGCGGTCCGGTCGTCTCGGAGTTTTCGGTCGAGCTTCCCTTTGGGGAAAAGGGCCGGGTCGCCACCACTATTCGACTTTTCACTGGACTGCGCCGGATCGAGCTGCGCACCCGGATTCTCAACGGGGAGCGGTTTGTGCGCTACCGGCTGCTCTTTCCGACGGCAATCCAGGGGGGAGAGAGTGTGCACGAGATTCCATTCGGGGCGATCGGGCGACCAGATGGAATTGAATTTCCGGCGCAGAACTGGATCGATTACGGAGACGGAGAGAGGGGGATCGCGCTGCTCAATCGCGGTCTGCCGGGAAACAACGTGGCGGATGGGACGATGATGCTCTCCCTGATGCGCAGCACCAGCATCGTCGCCTATGGCTTTGGGGGAGGTTATGAACCGGGGATGAGTTCCGACTCCGGTTACGAGGAGGGTAAAGAGCAGAGCTTCGACTGTGCCCTGGTGCCGCACGCCGGCGATTGGCGTCGTGCGAGTACCTACAGAGAGGGAATGGAGTTCAACCATCCGCTGCTGGTGCGGACGGCGGCGCCTGGATCGGGTGAGCTGCCATCGAGTCGGAGCTTTCTGAGGATCAGCCCCGAAAACGTGGTCCTGTCGACGCTGAAGCCGGGGGAGAACGGCGGGACGGTGGCGCGGGTCTACGAGGCGGCGGGCCTGCCGGTGGAGGGGGTGAGGATCGAGCCGGCGGCCGGAGTAGTCGCCGCAGCGGAGGTCGATCTCATGGAGGATGAGATCGGCGAACTCCCCGTGGTCGATGGCGGTCTGTCGCTGGATTTGGGTCCGTTCGAGATCAAGACGATCCGTTTCGAACTCGAACATCGGTAATTCAAAATGCATCTTCAAATTCGAATATCGGTAATCCAAAACGCATCGCATTGAATGGAGGAGGAGAGATGTCAGTGAGCGCGAAGGACCGAGGGATTCTGAGAGGATTGGCCGAGGAGGTAGCGGAGATCGCGGCGCTTCCCGTTCAGCAGGAGACGATCGCTCTGTGGAAGCAGATGAATAGTTTGAAGCCCGTCCGTCCCATGGTTATGATCGATCAGGTCTGTTGGCACGAGATGGAGGTGGATGGGGAGCTGACGCTGCAGACCGAGGACGACTTCTGCCGGGGGCTGGAAAACCGGCTGCGTCGGATTCTGTATTCCTGGAAGCACATGCGTGCGGATATGGTGGTCGAGCCGGTGATCGACATCGGCAAGGCGATTCGCAATACCGGCTTCGGGGTACAGACGATTGAAGAGCGGGCGGTGCTCGATCCGAAGAACGGGGTGGTCGGCCATCTCTACATCGACCAGCTGAAGAACGAGGAGGATCTGGAGAAGATTCGGACGCCGGAGATCTCCCACGACGAGGAGGGAACGGCGCGGGTAAAGGGGATGGCGGAGGAGCTCTTCGACGGCATCCTCTCGGTGCGCATGCAGGGGACTCTGCCGAGTTTCGCGCCGTGGGATGCCATCGTCCAGTGGCACGGGGTGGAGGGGAGTCTGCTGGACGTGGTCGATAGGCCGGAGTTCATACACGCCATCATGTCGAGGGTTACCGATGCGTATCTCTCCATGCTCGACCAGCTGGAGGAGCAGGGGTTGCTGGGATCTGAGCAGGGTACCATCCATTGCTCGGGAGCGTATACGGACGAGTTGCCGGCATCCGGTTTCGACCCGGATCATTCCAGGGCAAAAGATCTGTGGACCTGCGGCATGGCGCAGATTTTTTCCTCGGTCTCTCCGGCGATGCACCAGGAGTTCGAGCTGGACTACGCGATTCGTTGGTACGAGCGGTTCGGTCTGGTGTACTACGGCTGCTGCGAGCCGCTGGACGGCAAGATCGACATCATTCGGAAGATACCGCACGTGCGCAAGATCTCCATGAGTCCATGGGTGCAGATAGAGAGAGGGGCGGAGCGAATCGGAGAGGATTTCGTTTTTTCGCGCAAGCCGAGTCCAGCCTTTTTGGCGGTCGATGCGTGGAATGCGGAGGCGGTGGAGACGGATCTGCGGGAGACGCTGGAGGGATGCGAACGGCACGGCTGTCCGGCCGAGTTCATTCTCAAGGATATCAGCACCGTCCGCTACGAGCCGCAGCGGTTGTGGGAGTGGGAGGATGTGGCCATGAGGGTAGTGGGACGCTAACACAAGGGGGAATCTCATGAAAATCGCCGTTACCGGAGGCAGCGGCGCCATCGGGCGGGTCGTCTGCGACGAACTGATGCGAGCCGGGCACGAGATGCGCTGTCTGGACAGGGTGGAGCCGAACTTCGAAGTGGAGTTCCAGCAGGTGGATCTGACGCAGCTCGGGGAGGCACAGAAGGCGGTCAGGGGCTGCGACCAGATCGTCCACCTGGCCGCCATTCCGGATCCGTTCGGGGGAGATCGACTGGAGGATGTATTCGGGATCAATACGACCAGCTCGTACTGCGTCTTCGAGGCGGCGAGGCTGGAGGAGATTGGGCGCGTGGTGTACGGGTGCAGCGAGTCGAGCACCGGTTTCGGCATCCACCATGTCAAGCTGATGCCCGAATACGTGCCGATCGACGAGGAGCATCCGCTGTGGCCGCACGAGAGCTACAGTCTGTCGAAGCACTTCGGGGAGCGGATCGGTGTCAACTACGCGAAGGCGTTCGGCATGGAGGTGATTTCGCTGCGCTACGTGTGGGTGTGGACGAAGCGGGTGGAGGAAGGGGCGCGGCAGATTATCGACCGGGCGCGGACGGGGGATGTGCCGGAAGAGGTGGGCGGCTTTGGCGCCTATATCGGGGTGCGCGATGTGGCGAGCGCCTGTGCCCGCTCGGTGGCCTACGTATTTCCCGAGGGAGACGGGGTGCCGTTCGAGGCGTTCTTTCTGGCGGCCCGGAGTCCGTTTTTTCCGCTGCCGACGCTGGAGCTGTTGGAGCGGAGCCTGGGGGAATGTCCGCCGGTGAGGGACGAGGCTTATTTCGAGGCGGATCCGTTCGCCTCGGTCTTCGATCTGCGCAAGGCGAAGCGGCTTCTCGGCTGGGAGCCGAAGTGCGACTGGCGCGAGACCGATCTGGACGAGTGGGAGTTCTGAGAGAAGGTAGTTGTATCCGAGAGGCGAAGGGGGACCAGCGTGGGCTGGTCCCCCTTTGCTGTTCTGGGGCATACAAAGGGAATCCCCCGAAGCTGATCCCCTTCTCTCTATTGTCTACGGTAGTTCTGTGAATTCACTCCAGATTGCGCGGCTCTGGGCTTCCTCCAGGTCGGTCGCGGGGGCGACGAAGAAGAGACCTTCCACGCTCTTGCTGGCGGGCAATGGCAGGTAGAGGTGGCCCTGGAGCACACAGCCTTCGGGGCCTTCGGCCCAGCCGCCGGCCCTGGTGCCCGCGCCGCAGGCGCCGACGAAGAGGGCGTCCCCCTTTTTGCCGACCAGCCCGCCCCACTGCCACATCTGCTCCGGCGACCAGTGGGGGGCCGCCCGGCCGACGATCCGGTCGTGATGCGGGGTGTGGAAAGTCGCCTTGCCCGGTGCGTCGGCGAAAGAGGGCCAGATGTGAAAGGCGGCCTCTTCCTCAGACCAGATTCCCAGTTTGTCGCGCCGGCCGACGATTACGGCCAGCAGATCGACGCCGGGGGCGAGGAGATATTCGTAGAACAGCTCATGGCCGCGGGCGTCTTCCTGTTTGGCTTTGCAGGTGAGACGCAGGCCTTCCCAGACGAGTCCCTGGGCGCCTTTGCGCCGAACTCGACGGGAGCGGAATTTTTCGCGGTGCAGCTGGCCCCACAGGCGGTCGTAGGCAGGGTGGAGGCCGCCGTGCCAGGGGTTGCGCCAGCCGCGCTGGCCGCCCTCGGGATAGGAGCTGTTGAGGAACTCACGGTCTTTGTAGCGCAGCGAGATGACCGAGCCGAGAAAGTCGGGAGCGACCCGGGCGGTGAGGATGCCGTTGGTGAGAGTGATCAGATCTCCGTTCTGTTCGATCTCCACCGCCGGGGGATTGGGTGGCAGGAGGAAGATCCGGGACTCGGACTTGTAGATGGTTTCGTCGGTTTCAAAGCGGAGGGCGACGGTGCCCGGTCCGATCGCGGTTTTGCGGGTGCGGCGGATCTCCACGGTTTGTTCGACGGGGGTATCGACGGTGAGACTGGATACGTCTATAGAGCGAACATCGGCGCGCAGTGGGGGCGCGCACTGCAGACTGATCTTTCCGTCGAAGCGATAGTTGCCGGGGCTGTGCAGGGATAACTTCGCCCGCGCCCGGTCGCCGGTCATGAGGAGCGGATTGGGGCTCAGCGCGAGTTCAAAAGGGTTGCGGAGTGCTTCCTGGTCGATTTCCGGCTCGACCATTCCCTGGCCGAACAGGAGCTGCCACCAGCGGCGCACTGTCTGGAAGTTGCCGTCGCCGACCAGGAGGTAGAGCGGGGTCGTGGTGAGGGTCTGGCCCGGTTTCAGGCGGCCGATCTTTTGTCGCATTTCGCCCCAGCGGCGGGCTTCGATCACCTCGGCCTGGTCCCAGAGAATGCCGCTGACCAAACCGTCTTCTCCCTGCTGGCAGAGCCAGCCTTCGGGCCACTGGTCTCCCTGGGAGGGGAGGCGGAAGTCGTGAAGGGGGCGGCCACCGGGGATCGGGAAGTCGGCATACGTGCCATCGGGCCGGGGGGCGCAAAAACGGGCGTATTTACCCCGCTTGCTGTTCAGGCCCCAGCCCTGGAGGCGCTCCAGATCGAGGGTGTGGGAAGAGCCGTTGGTTAACGTATCGACGACCTCGACGAGTGAGCCCTGGGTCAGGCGGATGCAGCGGTCGAGGACCAGGCCGGGGTGCAGGACGGAGCGGCTGTTCAGGTGCAGTCGGAGACCCTGTGCGTCGGACTCGATGCGGGCTTCGGCCTTTTCCTGGAAGAGATCGTCCCACGAGAATGGGGGCCCGAACTGCGGGCGCTGCAGGTGCAGGCGCTGGGTGCGCAGGCCGCCTGGGAGGTAGTGCACGTCGGCAACTCCCCCACGACGCGAGGCGAAGAGCGCCAGGCTGCCGTTGTAGAGGATAGCGCTGTTTTCGCCGACGGCGGCGGCCGGCCGGTTTTGTTCGACGGCGAGGAGATCGATCCGTTTGGTTTTGATGGGAATCTTCCGTCCCTGGGAACGGGCGCTGGCCTCGATATCCAGGGCGACGGATCCGGGTTCGGCGATATCGAGTTCGATTGGGAGTTCGGTTCCGGTCCGTGGCTTGAGGATCAGCTGGTGCTTGCGGCGGGACAGACTGGCGTTGTGCACCGGGCGGACGGTCAGATCGACGACCGCCTTTGCATCCAGGTTGGAGCGCAGGGTGAGGAGGGCCTTTTGTCGGCCGCAGGCGACGAGGGAGCGAACCACTTCGAGGGAGACGTCGACCGCCTGCTGTGCATTGATGCCGGCACATAGCTCGAGGTCGGTGCCGTCGAAGATCATTTCGGTATTCAGCAGGGCAGCGCGGGGATCTCTGGTCTTTTCGGGGATTTTTGGATCGATGGTGAAGCTGCCGTCGATGGTGGTCTGCCCGGTCAATTCGAGGATTTCGCGTTTGGTGATTTCGACGCCCGGATCGCCGGACGCGCTGAGAAAGATCTGCACCGGAGCCGGCTTTTTGTTGGTGACCTCCCAACGCACTGGATGGGGCAGACCGGCGACGAGTTTTTCGTCGGGCAGGGTGCAGGTGACCAGCAGTTCGTGGTTCTCGATTTCGATGAGGCGCCAGCTCTGGCGGTCGAAGACCATGCGCAAGAAGTCGCCGTCGTCGGCGCGCCACTGGTATTCGTAGACCTTGACCTTGCCCCGGGTCACCAGGTCTTCTTCGAGTGCGATGCTGCGCTCGAGAGTGTCGTACCAGTCGTGTTTGGCGAAGTACGCGGTACCGAGTGGATGGCGGCGAGCCGAGGGGATGAAGTTTTCCATAAAGACGGTGGACTCGGGCTGCCACATGAAGCCGGTCTTTTTGTACAGGGGCACGGCTTTCATGTTGCCGGACCAGGTGTGCAGATCGACTTTGCGGAAGCCGGCCTCGTAGCCGTATTCGACGGTGGCGTGGAGCACGGACTTGCCGTGTTTTTTGCCGTGGTAGTCCGGATGGCAGATCAGATGTGGGACGTAGGAATTTTCTTTCTGGCCGGGCTTGGCAGTTAGGGTGCAGAGAGCGACGATGCGGTTGCCGTCTTCGGTGGCGAAGGCACCGATGAGGTCGCCGGTGCGGATCCAGCGCTCCAGTTCCTGGGGATCTGTCTGCCAGCCGCCGCCGCCTGGCCAGACGGCTTCGGCTTCGTTTTCCATGGTGGCGAGTTTTTCGGCGTCCCCTTTGCGCCAGTTTTTGGTCAGGTCGCGAGTGGGGTGGAGGCCGCGATTGTTTTTTGACATGGTGGCTCCGGTCTTTTGTATAGTGTGTAATGTTTCAGGGGGGACGCAGTCGGCCAGACGCCCCTCCGGGGAGCCAATGGGTCGCCTGTCGAACCGTCTGTGCTAGACTATGGCTGAGTGCCCTTGACGGGCACCTGAGGGGGATGCTTGGGAGGTGCGCTATGGCTGTGGACAAAACGGCTCCAGAATTGGCTCCCCTCCGGGGCATCCGCCCGCCTGCTTGGGTACCTGTGCCTGTGTTCATTTTGCCGGGTTGTGTTAACAGTGTCAAGGGTAAACTGGGTGATTGCTGGCGTCGGATGGGGAATCTTCGTTTCCTTATGGGGAGCGATTTGACAGGAAGGAGTGTTTCTCGTGCGGGTCTGCGTGGCGGTGCCGCCGGTCAGGGATTTCTACTTTACGCCGCGTCGATTTTCGGCGCTGGGGGCGAAGACTGTCTGCAAATTGCTGGAAACTGCCGGCCATCAGGTATCGTTTTGCAATTTTCCAGTGCGGGGGAAGAAGGGGCGGGGAATGAAGCTACCGGACGGTATGGAGTATTTGCGAGAATTCGCGATGCCGGGAGAGCGGGGTCCTCTCACCTTTTTCACGCGTTACCAGCATTTCGGTCCCTCTTTTGCCGAGTGTGCAGAGGAGGTGGTGGCTGGGGAGCCGGAGCTGGTGTTGCTGTCGAGTTTTGCCTTTGCATATGCCGATCAGGCGTTGGAGCTGGCGAGAGAGATAAAGGAGCGAAGACCGGGGGTCGGGATCGCGGCGGGAGGGGCGGGGGTGACCGCCTTTCCGGGGTACTATTTGGGGCAGAACGGGATGGGGATCGACTGTATCGATCTGGCGTTGGTGGGGGAGGCGGAAGGAGCGGTGGTGGAGTTTGTGGAGCGGCTCGAACGGGCGGAGAACCTGGACGGACTGCCGGGGCTGTGTGAGGGGGAGAGAAGCGTCTGTTCCCGCGCACCGGAATGGACAGAGGCGGGAGATCTGGATTTTGTCTGGAATGTTTCGCTGGAGACTTCCAAAAATCTGCACATCTCCACGAGTTTGAGCCGGGGGTGTCCGCGGAAGTGCAGGTTTTGCTCGAATTTCATGGCGCACGGGCGGCAGTTTCGGACGGTGCCGCTGGAGCGGGTGGCAAAAGGACTGGAAGAGCTGCCGATGGATAAGCCGATCGTGCTCAACTTCGAGGACGACAATCTGCTTTTGGCTAAGGATTACTGGCTGGAGATTCTGGACCTTTGCCGGGCGCGGTTTCCCGAGATAACTTTTCGGGCGGAGAACGGGCTGGACTACGGTCTCCTCGACGAGGAGGTGGTCGACGAGCTGATCGACAGGGGGATGGAGCGGTTCGATCTGTCGCTCGGTTCTGCAGATCTGGATGTTTTGCGAGCGGAGCGGCGGCGCGGAGATCTGGAGCGGCTGGGGCGGGTGGTGCGGCGGGCGGCTGCCAGGGGAGTGCCGGTGGTCACCTACTTCATCTGCGGGTTGGAGGGAGATTCGGTAGATACGGTGCTGGGGACGCTGCTCTTTCTGGCGGAACTGCCGACGCAGATGGGGATTTCGATGTTTTATCCGGTGCCGGGGTTACCTGGATTTACCGATAAGAGGGTATTCGAGAAGCGACCATCGGCGCTTTGCGCGGGATCGGCGGCCTGGCCGTGGACCGGATCGCTGACCAGTGCGCAGCTGGTGACCGGTTTTCGGCTGGCGCGCTTTGTGAATTTGGGCAAGCGAGACGGCCTGTCGCCGGAGGAACGAGAGCTGGTCGAGCTGTGTCGGAGGGAGAGGCGGCTGTATACCTGGGTGGGAAAAGAGCGACGCTGCGTGCCGGCGCCGGGTGTGGATGAGGAGATGGTGACATCGTTTTTTTCTTGTTGATGGCGAAATGGCGGGGAATCGCAGGTTGAGTCGCCATAAATCCGGCGACCCAATGAGGCGTAAAACGAGGAGTGAGATATGAGACGCATCTGTTCTGGTATCTGGGTCGTTTGCCTTTTGTTGCCGACGGTGGCTGCGGCGAAGGAACTGGTTCTCGTCGAGGATGGGCAGGCAGGCTGTCGGATACTGGTGCGGGAGGATGCGGGAGAGTGGGAGCGGCGGGCGGCGGAGGATCTGGCGAAGTATATGGAGATGATGAGCGGTGTCGGGGTGCCGCTGGTAGACGATGCGGGAGAGATTGAAGATGCGCTGCGGGGTGACGAGCCGCTGGTTCTGGTCGGAGGACTGGCGCTGGAGGTGAATCCAGAGATGGCGGCGGAGCTGGAGGGGTTGCGCAAGCAGAAGGCGGTGCTGCGCGCCGATGGGATTGTGGCGAAGAGGGAGGGGATGCGGGTGTATCTGGCCGGTCTCAACGATGAGTGCCATTACTACGCGGTCGTGGAACTGCTGGAGATATGGGGCTGCCGGTGGTTTCTGCCGACCGATTTCGGGGAGTGCATTCCCGAGCGAGAGAAGCTGAGCATCGACGAACTGGATGTGCGCTACGCGCCGCCGTTCGAGGTGCGCAAATACTGGCTCTCCTGGTACGGAGCGCAGGACGGGCGGCGGGAGTTCATGCGGCGGAACCGGATGAACGAGCTGAGCGTGCCGGCGGGGCATGCGTTGAAGGGATACGTCGAGGAGCTGGTGCCGACGGGAGGGACGGCGTTCAACGTCTGCCTGGGGAGCGAGGAGACGGCTGAACACGTGGCCCGACAGGTGCTGGAGCGGTTCGCGGAAGGGGATGTGGCGGTATCGCTGGGCATGGACGACGGTCTGTACGAATCGGACTGCGAGGAGGATGCAGCGCTGCACGGCGGCATCTGGGACAAGTACTATCTGGTGCCGTCGCTGACGGATGCCTTTCTCACCTTCTACAACAACGTCGCCCGGCGGACTAAGGTGCGCTTTCCAGACCGGAGGATCGGTTTTCTGGCGTACGCGAACATCACTCTGCCGCCGCAGCGGGAGATGGTCGCCGAGGAGCCGCTGGTGGCGTATCTGGCGCCGATCGACACCTGTCCGATTCACGGGATGGACGACGAGGGGTGCGCCGCGCGTCAGGAGTATCGCGACGTGATGTATCGCTGGGCGGGGGTGATGCAGGGGCGGTTGATCATCTACGACTACGACCAGGGGATGCTGGTCTGGCGGGATCTGCCGAATCCATCGGTGCAGTCGCTGCGGCAGGATATCCGGCACTATCGGGATGCGGGGATTCTGGGAGTGGATACGGAATGCCGCGGGGCGATGGCAACGGTCTTTCTCAATCTGTATTTGCGGGGTCGGCTCTACTGGAACCCGGATGCGGATGTGGAGGGGCTGCTGGAGGATTTCTATGTGAAGTTCTATGGGCCGGCGGCTGCGCCGATGCGGCGCTACTGGGAGGGGCTGCTAAGCGCCTGGGAAGAGAGCGACGTCCACGACCACGAGTTCATGCTGGCGCCGGCGATCTACGCACCCGAGCTGGTGGAGACGATGGGAGAGGCGGTGGCGGAGGGGGAGCGGTTGGTGGAGGGACTGCCGGAAGACGATCTATTCGTGCAGCGGATGCGTTTCATGCGGATGGGGCTAGGGGTGCTGGAGGAGTATATGGAGATGGTGCGACTGGCGGGGAGTGAGGTGGAGTATGCGGCGGCGGTGGCGGCGGGAGAGCGGGGGTTGGAATGGCGGCGGCAGCTGAGCGAGACGAATCCTACCTTCACCACCACGCGACTGGAGAAGGGGTATCCCTGGTGGACGGGAGAGGTGCAGCAGTATCGCGAGTTGGCGGAGGTGGTCGATGGAACGCGCGGGCGGCTGGTGGGCAGGCTGCCGCTGGAGTGGAAGTTCAGGGTCGATCCATACGATCGGGGGATTGTCCACTACTGGGCCGGGAGGGAGTATGATGCGAGCGGCTGGCGGGAGTTGAGTAGCGACCTGTACATGGAGGCGCAGGGAGTGAAGAACGGGGATGGGAGCGATTACAACGGGTATGTCTGGTACCGGACGGAGATAGAGCTGGCGGAAGAAGTGATGCAGGAGTTGCATCTCCTTTTTCCGGGTCTATTCGGGGAGGCGTGGCTCTACGTCGATGGGCACCTGGTCGCCCATCGGGAGTGGAGGCCGCTGTGGTGGCACAACGACTATCGGTTCGAGTGGGATGTGGATTTGGGAGAAATGCTGGAGCCGGGGAGCCATACACTCGCAGTTCGTCTGTTCAACGCACACGCCATGGGAGGTATCTGGCGCCGGCCGTTTCTGTATGCGCCGGTGGAACAGGGAGAGGAAAAGTGAGATGAGTGAGAAACGGGATTTTACCGTCGTCGTCGAGGTCGGAGCTGGAGCGGTAGGAGAGGCGAGAGTGATCGCCGCCTGCCGGAAGGACGAGGGAGAGGTGGGCTGGGATCTTTCGGTGCAGAAGTCGGGAGCGTGGCGCTGGCGGATAGGGGATGGGGAGAGCGAGTTCGACTATAGCCCTACGGCGGAGCGGCAGTCGGTGGCGGATGGAGAGCCGCACCTGTTGGCGTTTTCGGTGAACTGGGCGCGGGCGGAGGTGCGGCTGTACTATGACGGGTTGAATGTGGCGATCTACAGCGTCAAAGGGTTGAAGGAGGTTGCGCGAGGTGGCGCAGTGGAGTCGTCGGAGGCGAGGGTGACGATTGAGGAGCGGGTACTCGGGGATGAAGAGGTGGCTGGCCTGAACGGGAAATCGGTGGATGTTCCGGAAGAGCGGGTCGGCCAGCTCAAGGTGATGGCCTGGAATATCTGGAACGGCGGTCGGGAGCACGGTGAGGTGGACGGAGTGCGGCGGGTGATCGAGATTATCCGGGATTGGGGGGCGGATGTGGTGGCGATGCAGGAGACCTATGGGTCCGGGCCGATTATCGCCGATGCGCTGGGGTACTATTTCTTTTTGCGCAGCTCGAATCTGTCGATTATGAGCCGCTACCCTATCGGGGAGAGTTTCGATCTCTTTCAACCGTTCAATTTCGGGGGGGCGATGATCCAGCTGAGTGCGGCCCAGCAGCTGGCGATGCACGTGCTGTGGATTCACTATCTGCCGGACTATGCGAACGATGTGAGGACGGGGATGGATGCGCAGTGCCTGGTCGCCGGCGAGGGGGAGACGCGGCACCGGGAGATCGTGGAGATCCTGAAGGAGATGGAGCCGCGGCTGGGGGAGGCGGATGAGCGGCCGGTCATCATGGCGGGGGATTACAACAGTCCCTCGCACCTGGATTGGACGGCGAGAGCTGCCCATCTGCGCGGCGATCTGGCGGTGGAGTGGCCGGTGAGCAAGCGGATGGCGGAGGCGGGGATGGGGTCGATGCCTACCGGCAGGTGTATGTGGACGAAGCGGCGAATCATGGGTGGACCTACTCGCCGATTTTCACCCAGACTCAGGATCGAATAGATTACGTGTATTACAGGGGCAAGATGCTCAAAGCGGTGGGGGCCGAGGTGATCTACGAGCACGCGGAGAAGTTTCCCTCGGACCACGCTGCGGTGCTGGTGACTTTCGAGGTGCAGTGAAAAAGGGAAAAGGAGACGGAGTGATGGCGAAGAAGCTGTGGTACACGGAGCCGGCGGCGGAGTACATGTGCGGTCTGCCGATTGGCACGGGCCGACTGGCGGCGATGGTGATCGGATCGATGCCGGAGCGGGTGGCGCTGAACCACGAGTGGCTGTGGCGCGGTGTGAATCGGAATCGCGAGCCGGAGAAGAATGCCCATCTGCTGGGGGAGGTGCGCGAGCTGCTGCTGGCGGGGAAATACGAGGAGGGGACGAAGCGAGGGGACGAGGCGTTCGGGGGAGGGGGAGGTACCAGCGGCAGTCCGAACAGGGTCGATCCGTATCAGCCGGCCGGGGATTTGCGTCTTGAGCTGGATCACGGGGAGGTGGAGGATTACAGGCGGGAGCTGGATCTGGACAGCGGTCTGGTTTCGGTTTCCTATGCGGCGGATGGGAATCGCTTCCGGCGGGAGTATCTGGCGCATCTGGAGCGAGATCTCATTTTGGTGCACGTGGAGGCGGAGCGGCCGTTCGGTGGGCGGTTCTGGCTGTCGCGGATAGAGGACGAGGATTGCTTTTTGCGCTTCGAGAGTTCGGCGGAGCGGCTGATTATGGACGGGCAGTTCGAGGGGGGGATCGGCTTTCGGGTGCAGGCGAGTGTGCACGTCGGAGGGGGATCGGCGCGGGTGGAGGGTGAGCGGGTGATCGTGGAAGGGGTGCGGGAGCTGCTGGTCGCGGTGGATGTGGAGACTTCGGTGCACGCTCAGGCGCCGGCGCGGGAGTGCGCCGGTCGGGGGCTGGTGGATACGGACTGGGAGGGTTTGAAAAAGGGGAATCAGCCGGAGTATGAGAAGTTCTATGGGGGGTTCGAGCTGGAGGTGGATCTCTCCGAAGAGGAGGATTTGCCGACCGACCAGCGGCTGCAGGCGGCGCGTGGCGGGGCGGCGGATGTGTCGCTGCCACTGCTCTATTTCGACTACGGTCGATACCTGCTGGTCGCCTCCACGGCGACGGCGTCGCTGCCGCCGAATCTGCAGGGGAAGTGGAACGAGGATCTGAATCCGCCCTGGCAGGCGGACTACCACCACGACGTCAATCTGCAGATGAACTACTGGCCGGCGGAGGCGGGGAATCTGCAGTACACCACCGAGGCGCTGTTCCAGCACATCGAGCGGTTCGTGCCGCACGCGCGCAAGACGGCGCGGGATGTGTACGGCTGCGAGGGGGTGTGGTTCCCGATCCAGACCGATCCGTGGGGGCGGAGCACGCCCGAATCATTCGGCTGGGCAGTGTGGATCGGGGCGGCGGCCTGGCTGGCGCAACATATGTGGTGGCATTTCGAATACGGACTCGACCTGGAATTTTTGCGGCAGCGGGCATATCCGTTCATCAAGGAGGTGGCGGCGTTTTACGAGTCGTATCTGATCGAGGACGACGAGGGAACGCTGCAGGTGGTGCCGTCGCAGTCTCCCGAGAATCGGATCGTCGGCGGTGGGGATCTTCCGGTGACGCTGTGCGTATCGGCGGCGATGGATGTGCAGCTGGCCCAGGAGGTGCTGGAGCACGCGGCGAAGGGGGCAGAACTGCTCGAAGTGGATGCAGAGAAGCGAGAGAAATGGGAGAGGATGCTGGCGAAGCTACCGCCGCTGAAGGTGGGGAAGCACGGTCAGCTGCAGGAGTGGAACGAGGACTTCGAGGAGGTGGAGCCGGGCCATCGGCACTATTCGCATCTGTACGGGCTGTATCCGGGTGATTTGATCGATGCGGAGCGGACGCCCGCGCTGTGGGATGCGGCGCGCACGTCGCTGGAACGGCGGTTGGCGCACGAGGGGGGGCACACCGGCTGGAGTCGCTCTTGGACCGCCTGCTTCTTTGCTCGCCTGGGCGAGGGGGAGAAGGCGTGGGAGCATCTGGTGCATTTGATTCTGGACTTTGCCACCGATAGCCTGCTCGATTTGCACCCACCGCGGATTTTTCAGATCGACGGCAATTTCGGCGGCACGGCGGCGGTGTTGGAGATGCTGCTGCAGAGCTACCGGGGAGAGCTGCACTTTCTGCCCGCTCTGCCGGCGGCCTGGCCGCAGGGGAGATGTCGGGGGCTGCGGGCTCGGGCTGGGTACGCGGTGGATCTGCACTGGGAAGAAGGAGCGCTGAGCCGGGCGGAGATCGTTCCGGCGACCGACCGGAACTGCACTGTCCTGCAGGGAGCGGGGAAATTCACGGTTGCAGATGAAACAGGGGCGGAGATTGCATGTCGCGAGGAGGGGCACCGGCTCTGCTTCGAGGTGAAGGCGGGTAGGACCTATACAGTGACGCCGAAGGTCTGAGAAGTATCTACTCGAGAGATATCTCTCCTGATGTCGGCAATTGGTTCGACTGGCATCGGGAGAGTGGACAATCCATTTGCTACGGGGGAGGGATTACAGGATGGCCGAATACGAAGAGGTCGCCAGCCGGGCAGCGCAGGTGAAACCGACGGCGAGACAGCTGGCATGGCAGCGGCTGGAGTACACCGCTTTCGCCCACTTTGGGGTGAACACATTTACGGATCGGGAGTGGGGAGACGGGACGGAGGACCCGGCGATTTTCAATCCGACGGAGCTGGATGCGGGGCAATGGGCGCAGGGGTGCAAGGATGCGGGGATGGAGATGCTGATCGTCACCGCCAAGCACCACGACGGCTTCTGTCTGTGGCCGAGCGGACGCACGGAGCATTCGGTGAAAAACTCTCCCTGGCGGTCTGGCAAGGGGGATGTGGTGGGGGAGGCGGCCGAGGCGTGCCGGCAGGCGGGGTTGAAGTTCGGGGTGTACTGCTCTCCGTGGGACCGGCACGAGCCGACCTATGGGGATTCGCCGGCGTACAACGAGTATTTTCGCAGCCAGCTGCGGGAGCTGCTGACAAACTACGGAGAGGTCGCCGAGGTCTGGTTCGACGGGGCGTGCGCCGAGGGGCCGAACGGGAAGCGGCAGGAGTACGATTGGGTGAGCTACTACGAAGTGGCGCGCGAGCTGCAGCCGGAGGCGGTGATCGCCATCTGCGGGCCGGACGTGCGCTGGGTGGGGAACGAATCTGGACTGGGGCGGGAGGACGAATGGAGCGTGGTACCGGCGGGAGCTTCGAGCCAGGAGAAGATTGCGGCTAACTTTCTGGACTTCGACGCCCAGGAAAAGGATCTGGGGAGTCGGGAGCGGCTGGCGCGGGCGGAAAACATGATCTGGTATCCGGCGGAGTGCGACGTGTCGATACGGCCGGGGTGGTTCTACCACACCTCTCAGGATCTGCAGGTCAAATCGCTGGATCACATGCTGGATATCTACTACCGCTCGGTGGGGCGGAACAGCGTGCTGTTGCTCAACGTGCCACCGGATCGGCGGGGGCTGTTCCACGAGAACGACGTGTCGCGCTTGAAGGAGCTGCGGGCGGTGCTGGACTCGACCTATGGAGAGGATCTGGCGCGGGGGGCGAAGGCGACGGCGGACAGCGCTGCGGACGCGGCGGGGAAGGTCGTGGATGGGGAGTGGGAGAGTTGGTGGCAGGCGGCGGATGAGACGGCGACGATCGAACTCGATCTGGGTGCGGAGAAGAGATTCGATCGACTGCTGCTGCAGGAGCCGATTGAGCAGGGTCAGCAGATCGAGAGGTTTGCGCTGGAGGGGTGGCACGGCGGGGAGTGGAAGCCGATTGCCGGCGGTGGCTCGGTCGGGTACAAGCGACTGGAGCGGTTCAGTGCCGTGACCGTGCAGAAGGTGCGGCTGCGGATCGAGCAGGCGCGGTCGAAGCCGGCGCTGCGGACGGTAGGGCTCCATCTGGAAAAAGGGAGATGAGCTGATGAAAGAGATGACGCCGCGCGAGCGGATATTGGCCGTGATCAGAGGGGAGATGCCGGACCGGGTGCCGTTCATCCAATACGAGAACGCCGCCGGGCCGAATGTGGAGATGTGGGAGATGCTCGGCCGAGAGAGTATGGGGACGCTGCGCTGGACGCGGCTGCACAGGATCGAATATCCGAACTGTAACCGGCAGACCGAGGAGCTGGAGAGGGACGGACTGAGGGGATTGAGGACGGTGCTGAAGACGCCGCGGGGAGAGCTGGTCGAGGAGCGGTTCTTCGAGCCGACGTACGGCACGGCCTCGATCAAAAAGCACTTCGTCCAGGAGCCGGAGGAGTACGATCGGCTGCTCGCCTATCTGGAGGACGGGGTGGTGGTGGAAAATCTGGATCCGTTCCATCTGGCTCTTGAAGAGTTGGGCGACCAGGGGCTGCCGCTGGTGGCGGTGGAACGCACGCCGTATCAGCAGCTGTGGGTGCAGTGGGTGTGCATCGAAGATCTGTCGCTGCACCTGGTCGACTGTCCGGAGCGGGTGGAGGCTTGTGTCGAGGCATTGGGACGTCAGGAACGACAAATCATGGAGATCGTGGCCCGGAATCCGGTCGATTTCGTGGACTTTCCGGACAACATCACTGCGCCGGTGATCGGGGTGAACAATTTCAGGAAGTACTGCGTGCCGTTTTATGATGAGATGGCGGGGATGCTGGGAGAGCGGCCGGTGTATGTACACATGGATGGGGATTTGAAGCCGCTGTGGAAGGATATCGGCAGGTCGGGGGTAAGGGGGTTGGATTCGCTGTCGCCGCCGCCGGACAACGATACTTCGGTCGGGGAGGCGGTGTCGATGTGGCCGGAGATGCGGGTGTGGGTGAATTTTCCCTCGTCGGTGCATCTCGAATCGGCGCAGGGAATCTATGATATGGCCGGGGAGATTCTGGAGCAGGCGGGGCATACGGGGCGGCTGCAGATTCAGATTTCGGAGAATGTGCCGCCGGGGATGTGGAAGAAGAGTTATCCGGAGATTGTGCGGGCGATTCGGGATTTTGGGCAGCCTTGAGATGGTGTTTTTTTGCTGGATCAGCGAGAGGGGCGAGGTGCTTGCCCTCCGGGCGGTTCCTAAACTCAGCCTTGGAGTCGCCGTCCTTAGGGCGGTGCATTGAGAGGGTTTTGCCTGGAATTGATAGATTTGAAGATGCTGAGAATTCGTTGCCAGACCGGGACGGCTGACTATCTGGAAGATACGTGAATACGACGGGCTGATGGTTGTTGTGGATTGAGAGTATGGGGATCTGCGCGGGGCGGCTTCAGATAGACGGAACCGCCCTCCAGGCAAGCACCTCGCCCCACGGACGGAACATCGTAAGGAAGGAGAAGAAACGGTGGGAGAGAAAAGTAAAGTTGCGCTGGTCACTGGAGCGAGCCAGGGCGTGGGTAAGGGGATCGCGTTGGGGTTGGCGGAGGATGGATGGGATGTGGGCGTCAATTTCCGCAGCCATCGGGAGGGAGCGGAAGAGACGGTGGGGGAGATCCGTGAAATGGGGAGGAGGGCGTGGGTGCTGCAGGGAGATGTGGGGGATAGTGGAGATGTGGAGGGGATGTTTGCGAAGCTGTGTGAGGAAGCAGGAGGGTTGGATCTGCTGGTGAACAATGCGGGGGTGCAGACTTGGGCGCCGCTGCTGGAGTTGAAGGAGGAGGACTGGGATCGGACGATCAGGACGAATTTGAAGGGGACGTTTTTGTGCACGCAGCGGGCGGGGTTGATTATGAAGGAGAAAGGGGGTGGGCGGATCGTCAACATCGGATCGGGGGCGAACAAGGCGCCGTTTCCGCGGCTGGTGGACTACGGCGCTTCCAAGGGGGGGATCGAGAATTTTACGCGGATCGCGGCGGTGGAGCTGGGGCCGTTCGGGATTGCGGTCAACTGCGTGGCGCCGGGGGCGATTGAGATCGAGCGGACGAAGCTGGAGGATCCGGAATATGCGGGGAAGTGGGGGGCGCTGACGCCGATGGGGAGGGTGGGTTACGTGGAGGACGTGGCGGGTGCGGTGGTCTTTCTGGCGGGAGAGAAGGCGGGGTTTATCAGCGGGCAGACGATCTACGTGGACGGAGGGCTGTTTTCACAGGTGCCGTGGGCGTATGGGGAGGATTGAGATCATCAGCTAAAATTGATATTTGACTTTCGAATCACAGGAAAAAAGCGGAGAGCGGGCAAAAAATAGCGTTACCTCTCCGCTTTTTTGCATCTCTATAGCGACTGCGGTTGCAAACTATGAGGGACGTGTTAGAAATCGCCGACGAAGAACTGGTGCAGCGCGCGCTGCAGGGGGATGGCGAGGCTTTCTCGAGTCTCGTGGGGCGCTATCAGTACGCGGTCTACGGGATATGTCTGAGCATGATGGGGGATTTCGACGCGGCCGAGGATGTGGCCCAGGAGGCGTTCGTCAAGGCGTATTTGCACCTGGGTGAGCTGGGAACTCCGGCGCGCTTTGGCAACTGGCTGCGGGTCATCGCGACCAATGAATGCCGGCTGCACCTGCGTCGCAATCGGGCCGACGGTTCTTCGGTGCGGTTATGGGAGGCAGGGGAGGGACTTCCGGATCATCTCTTGCCCGCCGATCAGCAGCGGGATTTGCAGGAGCAGCGGGAGGAACGGGAACATCTGGAGGAGACGGCGCTGGCCGTCCTGGGTCGACTATCTGAAAAGAACCGGCAGGCGCTCACGCTGCACTACCTGGGTGGGCACAGCGTGGAGGCGGTGGCGGGGTTCCTGGGGACCAGCGTTGGAGCGGTGAAGATGCGTCTGTTCCGGGCTCGCAAACAGCTCCAGAAGGAGGCGCTCAAGATGGTGCAAAACACGTTGACGGAGAAAGAACTGAGTCCGGATTTCGAGGAGCGGATCAGGCTGGAGGAGGGGACGGCGTTTTTCTCGGATATAATGGGTTTTTCCGCGCTTTTCGACCTGCTGTCCGGCAGGGAAGTGGCGGCACTGCTCAACGAGTATCTGAGTGAGATGACCGAGATCGTCGAGCGGCACCAGGGCACGGTGATCAAATACGAAGGGGATGCGGTGGTGGCGTTCTGGGAGGGGAGGGAGCACGCACTCCGGGGCTGTTTGGCGGCCTTGGAGATGCAGGAGCGATTGATGGAGTGGCGGGAGGAAGGCAGGCCCGAATTGCTAGCCTGCTGCGGCTTGAACAGCGGCCAGATGCTGATCGGGGATCTGGGGTCCAGGCAGTTGGTGGATGAGTCGATTATGGGGGATACGGTCAATCTGGCGGCGCGGCTGGAGAGAGAGACGCGGCGGTACGGCATCACCGTGCTCGTTGGAGAGAGCACGCGCGCGGCGATCGGGGATGCGGTGGAGGTGCGGGAGTTGGACAGTGTGCGCGTGCCCCGGCGCAGGGAACCGATTGGCGTTTACGAATTGCTGGCCGGGAAGGGAGCATTGAGCGAAGGGAAGGCGAGGACGGTCTGCCTGTATCGGCAGGGGCTGGCGCTGTACAGGGAGAAAAACTGGGAAGATGCGCGCGCTTCTTTCGATCTGGCTCTGAGTCTGGATCCGAACGATGGCCCGTGCCGGCTCTATCGGAAGCGGTGCGATGCGCTTCTCGGGGAAACGCCAGAATGGCTGATGGATGATTGGGATGGCGTGTACTCGGGGGAGGAGGATGCGGTGCTTCGGAGGGCGAAGGAGCGCGACCCCGAAGTAGTGCGGCGGCAGATGGGATCGTTCTCCGGGACCCAATCAAGTCAAGACGATGCGAGTCCCGGATTCGAGGCGCGGATCCATGCGGCGCTGGCGCCGGTCGTGGCGCAGAAGGTGACGCAGAACCCCGAGCTTCTGGCGCTCGATGGGAATGAGGTGGAGCTGACGGCGTTCTTTTCGGATATCTCCAGATTTGGAGAGGTGATCGACCGCCTGTCTGCAGAGGAGTCGGTGGGGATGCTCTACGAATTTCTCACCGAGATGACCGAGATCGTCCTGCGCTACGAGGGGACGGTGGACAAGTACGAAGGGGACGCCATCGTCGCGTTCTGGGGAGCGCCGGTGCCGATGGAGGATCACGCGGTGCGCGGCTGTCTGGCGGCTCTCGACATGCAGGAGCGGTTGAGCGAACTGGGCCCGAAGTGGTTGGAGGAGGGCAAGCCGGCGCTGAGCGCCCGCTGCGGTCTGAGCACCGGACCGGCAGTGGTGGGCAATCTGGGATCGAGACAGCGGATGGATTATACGATGATGGGTCACCACGTGAACCTCGGGGCGTGGCTGGAGGGGCTGAACAAGGAGTACGGCACCCGCATCCTGATCAGCGAGCAGACCTGGGCGGTCGTGCGCCACGCGGTCGAAGGGAGAGCACTGGATTTCATCGCACTTCGGAGATACGGAAAGCCAGTGGCGATCTTCGAAGTGCTGGCCAGGAAGGGGGAACTGGATGCGGGGAAGGCCAGGATGGTGGAACAGTTTGCCCGGGGGATCGAGAGTTATAAGGAGAGAGACTGGTCGGGGGCGCTGGACGGCTTCGACCAGGCGCTACAGCTGGACCCAGACGACGGACCGTCCCGCCTCTACAAGAAGCGCTGCGAGCGCTTTCTCGCCGATCCGCCCGAGTGGCTGACGGAGGAATGGGACGGGGCGTTCAGGTGGTGAAATGGATAGCGGCTCGACCTCTTTTGCTACGCGAGCTTGCCGAAAGTCTCCGATAAGCAGTATGTCGTGGCTCGAGTTTCAGTAGAGTACCCGTTCAACATCAGCACCAGGCGATGAGTTCGGAGACGGCGCGCGAATCTTCACCCTGTATCAGCCCAATCTGCCCGGAGGCGGAGGCGGGAAGGCTGAAGCACTCGATGAGAATGTCGTCCAGATACAGCTCCATCAGTGAGTGCTCCAGCACCAGTCGCAGGAGGGCCGGTCTGCCGAAATTCATCTCGCGGTCAGTTCGATGTTCCACCACGTCGATCGATCCGACGAGATCGGTATGGTTGAATTCCACCCGTCCTCGGGCGTCGAGCAGAACGGCCGTACCGCTATCGTCGGCGCACTCTACGTAAAGGCCACGGCGCGCGGCGAAAAGGGTCGGAGGCAACGATAGTCGGCATTCCAGAATCAAACCCCGAGCCAAATCGAAGGCGTTTGGAAGCATCAGAGCACCTGGCTCAGCGACATC